>Ga0209055_1000393_pt1 | contig 30841 bp, 23 predicted proteins | sample GraSoiAngelo_110_FD_185875 | JGI IMG/M metagenome (GOLD analysis project Ga0209055, IMG submission 185875) | Grasslands soil microbial communities from the Angelo Coastal Reserve, California, USA - 14_0903_12_30cm (SPAdes) (version 2) | ecosystem: Environmental > Terrestrial > Soil > Grasslands ... | reverse complement strand
CGTCAGCGTGAAACCGAAAAGCGACCAGTTCGGTGACCCAGCCGCACCAACACCCGTGCCAGCCGGCGCCGGCGTGACGACCGCGACGCTCCAGAACACGCTGGTGGCGCCGTTCAATGACCTCGCTGCTGTCGAGCGGCTGTTTGCTGCACATACGGGCCAAATCGCTGCGGTGATCGTTGAGCCCATCCTGATGAACATCGGCATCTGCATGCCCGTCCCGGGGTATCACCAGGGTCTCCGGGAGTTGACGACCCGGCATGGCGCGCTGTTGATCTTCGACGAGGTCAAGACCGGCGCAAAGCTTGCCCGCGGCGGCGCCTGCGAGTATTTCGCAGTGAAACCGGACATCGTCTGCCTGGCGAAATCTATTGGCGGCGGCTTCCCCCTTGCGGCGTTTGCTGCACACAGAGAAGTTATGGACTTGATCGCTCAACACAAGGTGTTCCACGGGGGGACGTATAACACGAACCCGGTGTCGATGGCCGCCGGTCTGGCCATGTTCCGAGAAGTACTCATTCCGGCGGCCTACGAGCACATCAACCAAATGAACTCCCGGTTGGTCGAGGGCTACCGGAAGACGATCGAGAAAATGGGGCTCAATGCCTACGCCATCGGCGCGGGGGCGAATGGAGCGTTCATGCTTTACCCGAGGGAGATTCGCAACTACCGCGACTGGATCACCATTGATGTGGACCTCTGGCGGCATTATTGGTTCGGTATGGTGAATCGCGGTGTGCTGCCTCAACCCTATTGGTGGGATGAGCAGTGGACCATATCCGTGGCCCACACGGAGGAGGATATCGACCGCCACTTGACCGCCTTCGAGGAGCTAGCGCCGCAGTTGGCGCGAGCGCAGCAGGAACGCATGGCCACTGCGGCCCCCTGAGCTATCTTGTCCGGCAGGAGGTGGGCTTGTCCACCCCGGTGTCAAGCTCCGAGGAGACTTCGCACCTTCGGCGCGTGCTCGGGCAGCGCGACCTCGTCCTGCTGTTCGTGGTTGCCGTGCTGAACCTTAACTTGGTGCCCGTGGTAGCAGCCGACGGCCCGGTGACCCTGTGGCTCTGGCTGCTCGCACTATTACTGTTCTTCTGGCCGCAAGCCATCGCCGTAATCGAGCTCTCGCATCGCTATCCGAGCGAAGGGGGGATCTACCTGTGGGCCAAGGAGCTGTTCGGCGATTTCCATGGGTTCCTCTCCGGCTGGTGCTATTGGACGAACAACGTCTTCTATATTCCCACCCTGTTGCTCTACGCAGTCGGCATTTCAGTCTATGTTGGAGGGGAACGCACACGGTTGCTGGGTGACGATCGGCTGTTCGTATTGATGTTTTCGTTGAGCTTATTATGGCTGATGGTGGGCCTGCACATCCGCGGTCTCGGTGTGGGGAAGTGGGTGAACAACCTGGGGGGAGTCGGCACGGTGATTACCGCGGTGGCGCTGATGAGTCTCGCTGCTTATGTGTTGCGCAGCCAGGGAAGCCGGTTGACCCTCGCCAGCTTCCGCAGCGCGGGTGCCGACTGGCGGCTGGTTTCGTCGTTCGGCGTGGTGTGCTTCGGGCTGGTCGGACTGGAGTTGGCCTCGGTCATGGGCGATGAGATCCGTGATCCGCGGCGAACCCTACCGCGCGCGGTCCTGTGGGGTGGCATCATCTCCGGGGGGCTGTATGTGGGGGCGACTCTGGCGTTGCTGCTGGCCCTGCCGCAGCAGGAGATCGGCGTGGTGCAGGGCGTCCTGCAAGCGGTGGACCGGATGGCCCAGAATGCCGGCATCGCCTGGTTGGTTCGCCCGCTCGCGCTCCTGCTGAGTTTGTCGATTGCCGGGGCCACCTCGGCATGGCTGGCGGGCTCGGCACGCATTCCATTCGTCGCGGGAATAGATTGTTATCTACCTTCGGCACTGGGACGGCTTCATCCGCGCTATGCAAGCCCGCATGTGGCCCTGCTGGTGCACGCGGGCCTTTCTTGTGTGTTCTTGGCCATGAGTTTTATTGGCGCCACGGTGAAAGAAGCCTACGAAATCCTGCTCCACCTGGCGGTCATCCTCCAGCTCATCCCTTTCCTTTACATGTTTGCCGCGCTGGTGCGTCTGGCTCGACACGGCGATCCAACTCAAGCGTACTATCGGAAGGGGCCGCTGTTGACGGCAGGGTTCTCGGGCTTTGCCATCACGGCCCTAGGAATCGGATTGGCGTTTGTGCCCCCGCCCCAGATCTCGTCAATCTGGCGGTTTGAAGCGAAAACCATGATCGGCTCCGTTTTCTTTGTGGGACTTGGGGCGATGCTCTTCCGCATCTATGCCGCCCGCAAGCCGGGTAAGGCTTGGAAACCGGACAGACCGAAATCTGTCTACCCGGGAGAGGGACTATGAAGAGTTACCGCATGTATATCAACGGCGAATGGGTCGAGAGTTGCCGCGGAACATACTTCCCTGTCCATGACCCTTCAACCGAAGAGATCATCGCCGAAGTGCCCGACGCCAACGCGCAGGACGTTGACCGCGCTGTCGCCGCAGCGCGCGCGGCATTTGACTCCGGCCCTTGGTCGCAGAGCACCGCGCAGGACCGAGGACGGCTCCTGTTTCGCTTGGCCCAGAAGGTGCGCGATGAGACGCCACGGCTTGCCGAACTCGAATCACGCAACTGCGGCAAGCCCATTGTCGAGTCCGAATACGACATGGCGGACGTGGCCACCTGCTTCGAATACTATGGCGGGCTGGCAACAAAGGTACTGGGCCATGTGAATCCCGTCCCTGCCAACGCCCTGAGCCTTTCGCTGCGCGAGCCGGTCGGAGTAGCCGGCCAGATCATCCCGTGGAACTACCCGCTGCTGATGGCGGCATGGAAGCTCGCGCCGGCGCTGGCCGCGGGGTGCGCCTGCGTGTTGAAGCCCGCCGAACAAACCCCGCTGACGGCGCTAGAGATGGCCCAATGGTTCGAGGAGGTCGGGTTGCCGCCCGGGGTGGTGAACATCATCACTGGTTTCGGCGAGACGGCTGGCGCACCGCTGGTCCAGCACCTACAGGTGAACAAGATTGCGTTCACCGGCAGTGCCGCAGTGGGCAAGCAAATCGTCAAGATGGCCGCTGACACAGTGAAGCGCGTCACACTCGAACTCGGTGGAAAATCTCCAAACATCTTCTTCGCCGATGCCGACTTCGAAGCGGCAATTGACGGCGCGCTGTTCGGCGTGTTCATCAACCAGGGCGAGGTCTGCTCGGCCGGCAGTCGAATTTTGGTTGAGCGCACGATCTATTCTCGTTTCCTGGAAGCGATGACCGAAAAGGCCGGGCGCATCAAGCTCGGCCCGCCCCTGGAGCGCGAGACGAAAATGGGACCGCTGGTCAGTAAAGAACAGTACGAGCGCGTCAACTCCTACGTCGAAATCGGCAAGAAAGAGGCGAAGTTGGCGATCGGCGGCAGTCGCCCGGCAAGCCCAGCCCGGGGCTATTACGTCGCGCCCACCATCTTCTATGATGTAGACAATAGCGCCCGCATCGCGCGAGAGGAGATCTTCGGACCCGTGGCTGCGGTCATCCCTTTCAATAACGAAACCGAGGCGATCCGCCTCGCCAACGACACTCCCTATGGCTTGGCCGCGGCCGTCTGGAGTCGCGACATCTTCAAGGTTTTCCGCGTCGTCAAGGCGTTGCGGGCGGGCGTCGTCTGGGTCAACCATATGCAACCCACTTACGTGGAAGCGCCCTGGGGCGGATACAAGCAGTCGGGCTTCGGCCGCGAACTCGGCCCCTGGGGCATCGAAGAGTACCTGGAGACCAAGCAGGTCCACATCAATCTGGACGAACAACCGATTGGATGGTACTGAATGACCGCGATTCAGCTGCACACGCCGATTCCTGGGCCTCGCTCGCAGGAGTTGATGCGGCGCCGCGCGGCGGCGGTGCCGCAGGGAGCCTACCACGTCACGCCCATTTTCGTCGCTCGTGCTGAGGGCGCCGTGCTCGAAGACGTTGATGGCAATCGGCTAATCGACTTCGCCGGGGGCATCGGCTGTCTCAATGCAGGGCACCGGGCCCCGCGGGCCGTGGCGGCGATCCGCGCGCAACTCGAGCGGTTCTTGCACACCTGCTTCCACGTGACGCCCTACGAAGACTATGTGACTCTGGCGGAACGCCTGAATGCGCTCGTGCCGGGTGATTTCCCCAAGAAGACCTTGCTGGTCAATAGCGGCGCCGAGGCCGTGGAGAACGCCGTGAAGATTGCGCGCGCCTATACACGCCGGCCCGCGGTGATCTGCTTCGAAGATGCCTTTCACGGGCGCACCTTGCTCACGCTCTCCCTAACCAGCAAGACGCATCCCTACAAGAGCGGCTTTGCGCCCTTTGTCGGCGACGTCTACCGCATCCCCTACGCGTACTGTTACCGCTGTGCCTATTCGTTGCGGTACCCATCGTGCGGCGTCTTCTGCGCTCACCACCTTGAGGACACTTTCAGGCGTAGCGTGGCGGCCGAATCGGTGGCCGCCCTCGTCGTTGAACCGGTGCTGGGCGAAGGGGGATTTGTGGCGCCTCCGCCGGAGTTCTTTTCGATCCTGCAGGGGATTTGCCGTCGCCACGGTATCCTGTTCATCGCCGATGAAGTGCAGACAGGTTTTGGACGCACGGGCGCTTTTTTCGCCTGCGAGCGCTATGGCGTCGCGCCGGACATCCTGGTAACTGCGAAATCGTTGGGGGGCGGGCTGCCGCTGGCCGCGGTTACCGGCCGGGCGGAGATCATGGATACGCCGGGTGTCGGAGCCCTGGGCGGAACGTTCGGGGGAAACCCATTGGCGTGCGCCGCGGCGCTCGCAGTGCTTGAAGCTTTTGACCATGACGGCCTCCTTCCCCGCGCCGAACTGATCGGTGAGCGTTTTCGCGCGCAGGCTCGCGCTTGGCAGCAGCGTTGGTCGGCCATCGGCGACATCCGCGGGTTGGGCGCGATGCAGGCCATCGAGTTGGTGCGCTCACAGGCCTCCCGCGAACCATCCGAAGAGGAAGCCAAACAGATTGTGCGCTATTGCTACGAGCATGGTCTCATCGTGCTTTCCGCTGGCAGCTATGGAAATGTGATTCGGCTGCTTGTGCCCCTAGTCATCTCCGACGAGCAGCTCACTGAGGGGTTGGGCGTGCTGGAGGCCGCATTCGAGGCCGTTCTGGAACCTAGGTCGCAGGTGGTGTCGCCCCCCACGTAGCGCGCCGAACGAACTCCGCCGTGACCCCTCGGCGCCCCTTCGAGCACACGTTTCTAGTTTCTTCTCGGATTGGCTCGCCCGCACTGCTCCCCTTGTGCTCTGGGAATCCTCACGTCCTTAGCGAAGGGGCGACGAAGAAATTTATGGAATTTTCGGGGCGTGTCATCGTAGATCGCGATTATTGGTTAGAACGCCCACCGCAGCGAGAACTGAATTAGCCGCGGCGTGCCCACTGTCTGAGTGATCTTGCCGAAGGTGGCCGGGTTTTCCACGTCGGCCTGCGCCGGGTTGGAGAAGTTGGCGTGATTCCAGATGTTAAAGAAGTCGGTCTTGAACCGGACCGTGTTCCGCTCGGTGATCTTGAAATTCTTGATCAGGGAGAAATCCCAGTTCTGCTGAAACGGCCCGCGGTAGATGTTCCTCCCGAGGTTGCCGAAATCGGTCGTGCAGAAATTCGGATCGGACTGACACTGGACGGGATACAGCAGCGGCGCCGTCGTGAAAGTATTTGGATTCAGGTAGCCGTCGATGCGCTGGCGAATGTCACCGCTCGTCGCGCCGGCCCCGATCGACCCGCCGGACGCCAGGCTGGCGCCCAGGGTAAGCGGCGTGAGCCCGGCCCCGAGAAACGCCGTGCCAGCGCCCGAATCGGTGACGGAGAAGGGAGAGCCGGACTGGAAGATGGAGATTCCACTAATAGCCCAGCCGTGGAGCAACGCGCCCCTTAAGCCGGTCGCGTCTCTGTAGAAAGGCAGGTCGTAGCGGTAGCTAACGCTCAGACGATGCGTGCGGTCGAAGTCAGACAACCCGCGCGAGGCATCTAGGGTTGATTCGTCGTTGAACGCAGTATTCAGCGCCGTGTTGCCGCTCGAGGTCGCGTCGGTCGAGCGCGAGAACGTGTACGCGCCCAGGAAGTAGCCCCCAGCCCAGCGGCGCGACAGCGTCGCCTGCAACGAATGGTAATGAGAATAGGCGTCATTGGCAAAGAGCTGGAAGCCGCTGTATCCGTTGATGCCCTGCGCCCGCGTACGCGCCGGGCCGTTGGCAAGCGTGTTTGTCGTGATCGTGAACTGTTGTCCCCCCGCGCCCGTCTGGACAATCGGATTGGATGGACTGGCGCGAAGTGCCTGCAGGCTTGTGCGGGTCTCCCGCAGATGCACGGCGTGGGTACCCACGTAGCCGACCTCGAGCACCCACTGTTTCCCGAGAGCACGCTGGATCGTGAGGTTCCATTGCTGCGTGTTTGGCGCGACAAAGTGTCGCGGCACCGTCAGGCCGAAAATGAACTGCGACGGAAGCACACCGGGGCCGCTGCCACATACGTAGTTTGGCGGCTGCGTCGTGTCCCCGCCCGGAAAGTCTTGTAACACACCGAGGCAAGGAACAAAGGTCTGGTCGAGGAGACCGCCCCGCGGTAGGGCATTCGGATTGGGATTGGGGCAACCAGCCAGTGGCGTCGCCGAGAAGAAGGTACCCAGACAGCCCGGCGGTCCGCCGCCGAAGGCTACCGGAAGAAACGGCGCCTGGAAGCTGAGCTGATCCACCGTGCCGACGTCTTCGCGGACAAAGTAAATACCATAGCCGCCGCGGACGGTTGTGGTGTGATGGCTGAAGAGGTCCCACGCGAAACCGAATCGGGGCCCGAGGCCCGTCGTGTAGTCATTGCCGTAGGTCGTATTACTGCCGGTTGGATTCAAGCCTGGCACGTTCAGGCTCTTCACGCAACCACCGTAAATAAAGGGGTACTTACCCGCATTGGACAGAACCGGATCGAGGTTGCCGATGTGGCAGAGATTGTCGTGGAACGCGCCGAGCATCTCGACACGAAGACCAAGGTTCAGCGTCAAATCGCGCCGGATTTTCCAGTCGTCCTGGCCGAAGAACGCAAAATTGTTCGTCCGGTACTCGTGGTCGAAGACGCCGCCGCCGCCGAAGCTGAAGTCCGGCGCACCGATCAGCCATTTCTGGAAGTCGGTCAGGCCGCCGCCGTTGACGAAGAAGAGCTGGCCGTTGAAGACCTGCGGGAAGAGCTTGTCGAGATTGACGCGCGTGTACTCCCCTCCGAACCGCCACACGTGTGCGCCTCTTACCCAGCTCAACGTGTCCACGAAGCTGAAATTGTTCTGTGTCTGGAACTGCTCGGCCGGTGGCGTGGGTCCGATCTGAAAACCCGAGCTGCCAAGGGTGAACTTGTAGATCGACTTGGTTACGTTGTTCGTCGGACGGTCGATGCCGAGGTCCGCTGCGGTCACTGGCGCCACGTTGATCAAGCTGTTGTTGATACGTACAAAGCCGAACCGGAAGTCATTCACCAGCGCCGGCGAGAAAAGGTGAGTTTCATTCACGGTCAAAAACCGCCCGTTCACCGGCAGGTCGTAGGGGAAGTTCAGGTCCGTGGCGCTGATGCTGCTCGCCAGCGTTCCGCCGAGCGAGGCCTGCAGGCCGCCCGCGCCAAAGGGCAGCAGCGATTCCGAATTCGAGAAGAAGAACCGCGCGGAAACCTTATCCTGCGCGCCGCGGAATTCGCGGTCCCAGTTCGTTGTGAACTGGTCGTCGGTGTACCTTCCCGACCGGCTGACGGTCAAAAGTCCCGTGCCAGTGCCGTCGTCACGCACGCTGGGGATCAGGAACCCATTGGGGTCGCCGAACTGGTTGCTCTTAAACTGGAGCAGCTTCAGGATCACAGGATCAATCGTCGTCGTTGTGTTGTTGAAGAAGGCCTGCGAAATGGACTGCTGCGAGCGGTTCGTTGGAATCGCTGGAATGCGCGTGCTGATGAATGTCCCCGGCGAAATGCCGCTGCGCTGCCGCGTCCCCTGATAATTCAGGAAGAAAAAGCCCCACTTCTCCGTGCCAACTGGTCCCCCCAGGCTTCCGCCAAGAATGTTCTGCTTCACCGGCGGTCGCGGCTGGTCGGCGCGATTCAGGAAGAACTCGTTCGCGTTCAAAACATCATTGCGGAAGAACTCATACAGGTCGCCGTGAAAATCCTTTGTGCCGGATTTCAGAATCGCGTTGACGTTGCCGCCACCGTTCCGTCCCTGGCTTGCGTCGTAGAGCGACGTCTGGACCTTGAATTCCTGAATCACATCCGGGTTTGGCAGCGGCACGTTGGTCGCCTGGGCGACGTTGTAGTCGGTGGCGCTGATGCCCTCGATCAGATAATTGTTGTTGTCCTCGCGCTGCCCGTTTACGACGATGCGCACATTGCCGCGGCCGAGCTGCGCCGAGGCGTTTAGTTCGCTCTGTGCACCCGTGGAAAGCGTCAGCAACTGCTGGTAATTCTGTGTCGCAAGCGGCAATTCGCGCACCGTAGCCGTACCAATGGACTGGCCCGTTGTGGCATTCGTGGTCTCAACAGGGATGATATTGGCGGTAACTTCCACCTTCTCCGCCAACGCCCCCGGCCGCAATGTGATCGTGACGCGAGTGGTTTCTGTAACCCGGACCTCGATATCCGCAGCCTTGGCCTCGGCAAATCCGGTCTTGTTCACGACGACAGTGTAGGTCCCTGGCGGCAGCAGCGGAGCGGTGAACGCCCCGTCCGCATTTGTCGGCAGCTTGCGCACGAGCGTCTCCGTGCGCGCGTTAATAATCTGTACTTCCGCATCCACAATGGCGCCGCCGCTCGTATCCAGCACCGTGCCGCTGATCGCGCCTGTGGCTCCTCCCTGGGCGTATGCGCGCACGCCCCCGAGGGCCACGATCAGCATGGATGCAAAGGCCAATAATTTCACCGCGACTCGCATGGTTCTCCCCCAGCTAAAGCACTGCTCCCCGGTGGCGGGGCCACTCCGGCGGATACACCATAACCGCCTCAGGACACAGCCCGCAAGCGGCTCACCCCCGAACTGTCAAGTTCACTGGCCCGGATACTATCACGCCTGTAGGTATTCCCTTGTCAACGGAGTCGTCGAGTGTTGAAAGCGGGAGTCTGGCTTGATACCATCCGCGCAAATGGTCGAGGATAGGGTCCGCCTCCACTTCAGCGACTATCTGGGCAAAGCCGAAGTGGCCATTTATTCCATTCTTGCCGTGTTGCTTTCTGTCACGGCCCTAGCGGCGATTGCGAGCGCTGGCAAACTGCTCTGGGATGGCCTCAGCCACTGGGCCATGGCGACCGAGACACTGCGAGTGTTGGACCAATTACTGCTTGTGCTGATGCTGGTGGAAATTCTGCATACGGTGCGCATCTCCATCCGCTCGCATATTCTCTTTACCGCCGAGCCATTCCTGGTGGTGGGCCTGATTGCCTCGATTCGGCGCATCCTCGTGATTACCTTGGAGGCGGCCACCCTCACCAAAGAAGGAAAGTGGTCGACTGAAGGCGCCAGCATCTTTCGCGCTTCCATGATTGAGCTTAGCTTGCTCGGGATACTCGTCCTCGTTTTGGTATTCTCTATTTCACTCTTGCGTCGTTATGCTCCTGCCCCGAAAGACCTCAAGGTCATCTGAAGCCTGAATATCATCCCCACGCCTACCGGAAACTCCAGGAGCCTCCGTGCGGTCCTCGGCCAGCTGAACCTGACCCACCCGCCCCCAATGCAGATTCGCTCGCCCCCAGGATCGATGAGGGTGGTTGGACTGCGAACACCGTTTTGGCAGGCCAGGCCTTCTGGGATGCGACTGCCGATCACCTATTCCGAAGGCACCGCAGATGGTCAGAGAAGTGCTAAACAGGTTCCCTACTTGTATATATCCGGCTCGAGGCAGACCCATGTGAAGTAGAATAATTCGTTGAAAACAATTGTGGCTCCCGAATTTAATTCGCGAAAAAGGATAGAGTGAGATGAGATCAGGCAAGACGCCTGTGGTGCTGATGGGAAAGTTGTTTCTGTGCCTTTGGGCCCTGGTTGCATGCGCCCAGGAGCTGCACTGGGATAAGTCTATGGCTGCTGCCGGAAAGGCTCGTCAGGAAGGCCGCTACTCCGAGGCTGAGAGACTGTTTATAGACGCAATCAAAGAAGTGGAGGGATTCGGACCCGGAGACCCACGCTTGCCCGCTAGTTTAAACAGCCTGGCAGAACTCTATCGTACGCGCAGCAAGTATGCAGAGGCTGAGGCGCTCTATAAGCGGGCGCTGGCGATCCGGGAGAAAACCTTGGGGCCAGACCACCCCGAGGTGGCCACGAGCCTAAACAACCTTGCGCTTCTCTACCACGACGAGCGCAAGAATGCCGAAGCCGAAGCGCTCTACAAGCGGGCGCTCGCGATCCGGGAGAAAACCTTGGGCACAGACCACCTCGAGGTAGCCTCGAGCCTGAACAACCTTCCGGTTCTTTACCACGAAGAGCGCAAGAATGCCGAGGCCGAACCCCTTGACAAGCGGGCGCTAGTGATCTGGGAGAAAACCTTGGGGGCAGACCACCCCCAGGTAGCCACGAGCCTGCACAACCTTGCGGTTGTCTACCACGACGAGCGCAACTATGCCGAGGCCGAGCCGCTCTACCGGCGGGCGCTCGCGATCTGGGAGAAAGCTGGAGGGATGGAGAACCCGGAGGCAGCCGCCACTCTTAACAGCTTAGGGGAGCTTTACCGCACTCAGGGCAAATATGCCGAGGCCGAGCCGCTCTACAGGCGGGCACTGGCGATCTGGGAGAAAGCTGGGGGGCCGGAGAATCCGGAGGCGGCTGCCACTCTTGGCAGCTTGGGGGAGCTTTACCGCACCCAGGGCAAATATGCCGAGGCCGAGCCGCTCTACAGGCGGGCACTGGCGATCTGGGAGAAAGCTGGGGGGCCGGAGAACCCGGAGGCGGCCGCCGCTCTTACTAGTTTGGGGGAGCTTTACCGCACCCAGGGCAAGTATGCCGAGGCCGAGCCGCTTTTCAAGCGAGCGCTGGCAGTCAAGGAAAAGAGCCTCGGGCCGGAACACCTCGACGTGGCCATAAGTCTGAGCAACTTGGCGCTGCTCTACAATTATGAGGGCAAGTACTCCGAGGCAGAGCCCCTCTACAAGAGAGTGGTGGCGATCCGGGAGAAGAACCTGGGGCCAGAACACCCGGACGTGGCGCAGTCTCTGGATGCTTACGCCGCGCTGCTTCGCCAGGCAGGCCAAAAAGCTGACGCAGAGAAAATGGAAGCCCGGGCAAGGAAGATCCGAGCCAAGCGCCCGCGAGAACCAGGACGAGACTTGCATTAAAACTCAGAATGACGATAGTTCTTTTTTGCCTGCACTGTCCGACTCTTTGAATCGGAAGCCGTACTTCGTCGGAAATCTATGGAAACAGATATTCGTGGCTACATCGGCGCACGACGGGCCGGAAGCCGGTAGTGTTTTTGATTTTTCCCTGAGAAGCCAAGAGCAGTGCGTCGCCAGGGCACGGCAGTGGCTAAGGGCTCCTGCGGATAGGTCAGTCGAGCGGTGGAAGTGCGTAAAGTTTCTTAGCTGCTAAACACAGCGCAGGCACTTCACGCGGTAGGCGGAAAAGTCTCCCTCGTGCTTCGTGGGAATGCAGACGTGCTCGGCCTCTATCTGCTTCCAGACACGTTCATGCATTTCGGGGCTGATGATCACTTCTCTGGCATTCGCGCCTGAGCAATATCGCGCCGCGCGGTTAACTGCATCTCCAATCACGGTGAACTCCATGCGGTCTGTTGTGCCGATGAATCCGTGCACCACCTCCCCGCAGTGGATGCCAATGCCCATCTCGCAGGTTGGCAGTCCGCGAGCCTTTCGGTGTGTGTTCAATTCCACCACCACGGCCTGCATAGCCAACCCAGCGCACACGGCTTGTTCATGTTGCTGCGGATCCGGCTCGGGACTGCCGAAAACCGCCAGAATCGAATCTCCGACGTACTTGTCCACGGTGCCGCGGTGGGCGAAGACGATGGGCACCAGGGCGCCAAAATACTGGTTGAGCATTTCGACGACGTCGTCCGGTTCCATGTCTCGCGCGAGGTTGGTAAAGCCGCGCACGTCGGAGCAAAGGATAGTCACCTCGCTGCGCTCGCCGCCCAGTCGCAGGCGTCCGCGATGAGCCAGCAGGTGCTCGACGATCTTTGGAGAGAATTGCCGTTTCAGGTTGCCCATGGCGATCGATTCGCGCCGCAGCTTCTCCTGCATCTGATGGCTGGCCACGGCCATGGCGGCATACTGGGCAACCACCAACATGAGACGCAGGTCGATCTCAGTAAAGGCCGCTTCCTTGCCGGGATGGTCCGCGCAGAGCACGCCGAGGGCTTCTTCCTGCCAGACCAGCGGCACATACATGCCGGATTCCATCTGCTCCCGCACGATGCTTCTGCTTGGTGCGTCTTCCGTACGACGCTTCCAGATGAATCCTTTGCGCGTGGTTAGAGCCCGCCGGGCCAGCGTTTCGCTCACGGAAGGCTGTCCCGCGGAGTGAAAGGCCTTCAGTAGCAAGGCATCCGTGCCGGGTTCGCGGAGAACCAGGGCCCAGCGCGCCGCTTGCGGGATGACCTCGACAAGCCGATCCACAATGGTCAGCAGCAGGGTATCGAACCGCGTTTTGGAAGCAAATTGCAGCGGCAATTCGTAGAGTAACTTCAGCCGCCGCTTCGCGCCTCCCGTGGCTTTTTCCACGGGCACAGAGGGCGCGACCGTTGCATCCACGTGTTGGGAGATGGCAACGGCCTCTTCTTCGTGTGGCTCGCCTGCCGCGAGGGATGTCCCCGTTTCCAAATAGCTGGTCTGGTTTGTCGGAGCTCGCGTTTCCAGCGCTTCCACGCAGAGGGTCGTTTGCCCCGCTTGGATAACATCTCCGACCTTGAGCTCGCGCTTGCCTTGGCCCTTGATCTCCACGGCGCTCAGCAGCGTGCCACGCGAGCTGTTCAGGTCTTCAATCCAGAATTGACCGTTCTCCTCCCAGATGCGTCCGTGTCGCCGCGACACCTTTAGATCGGGGGAGAGGTCCAGATCGATGTGCTGTTTATCGTCGGGCCGCCCGAATAGCACCTCGCTCTTCGGCGTCTCGAAGACCCTCTCCGTGCCGCGATAGGAAGATACGATTCGCATGGCGGATCAAATGAAGCGCTGACGGGCCCCGGAGAAAAGCTGCATGAACCCATGGGGCGGTCTCTTGTTCCCTGCTTGCTTTGAGATCATTCGACGGGCTGGCCTGCTAAAAGTTATAGGAAACGCCCACGAGAGGCACGGCAAGGGCGCGGAGTCCGGCATTGTCCAATTTCAGCAGCACGTTCGCCGTGATCACCAGATTGGCGAACAGCCGGAGCTTGAGGCCGAGCGATGCGTTGGTGATGTTGTAGTCCGTACGCTCTTGATCCACATTCGGATGAGTCGTCCCCGGGGTCAATGTCGTGCACGCCTGGTCGCTGCATTTTCCTAGATCCGTGTAGGGGCTGGAGATGAGTTGCGGAGCACGGAACAATCTTTGGCCGTAAATGTCGAAGGCGACCGTCAGCCGCTTGACTACAGCCACGTCCGTCCCAACGATATATACAAACCGGCTAGGAAGCGAACCCTTGGCACTAGCAGGCGTGGTGCCCGGCACCAGGCTTCCCCCGGCGAGTGTGGATTCGCCGTTCCACTCATAACCCACCTCAGCGTGCGGGGAAACACGGGCCCTGTAGGATAAGACACCGAATGGCTTGACTCCCGTCGCGCCGGAGCCCAAGAAATTCAATTCGTCGCCGCTGGGCAAGCGGACATCTACCCCCAGGGCGAAGCCGGCCCGCTCCCCTCTATATACCGTGTATTTTCCGCGGAGGACCGCATCGCCAATCCCTACGGCCTTTCCAGAATCGGAAAACGAGGCCCGTAGGCACGGCTGGCCCGCCGGAATCTGGCCACAACTCTGAGCGAGCGCAGGGTTGTTGCGGTTGAACTGATGGAACACGTTGCCGGGAAAACCAGCCGATGCCGGCGCGACTGAATTCGGCACAATCGTGGCGTTGGACTGAACGCTCATCCGTGCATCTAAAAACGGGATCGCGGCCGAGAAGTCAAGATGGCGCGTGATGCCATAGGTCAGGTAAATCGTGTATTGATGCACCTGGAGGTCGATGTTGTTAGTCGTTTGGATAAAGTCGCGCACGAAGCATGGGTTGTTATCGTATTTTGTTCCTTTCAGTCCGTCCTGCTTTCCGCAGGACGGTATATTGGGGGGCTGAGGAGGGAAGGGTTGGTGTTGGAGAACGGAGGAAAGCGTGCTCATGTTCAGCCCGTCTATCGAGCTGAAATTGAAGTATTGATAGCTGAAACCCAGAAACAACTTGTGGTACCCAATGGTGCTCGCGCGCTCGCCGATGATGGGCCCGAGGCTCTCATCGGTCGAGGGAGTGAAGGTCTTGAGCGAAGGATTATAGACGAAAGTGATGCCGGAAGAGGGCGAAGCAACGGGCAATTGAGATACCTGGATGCCAACAGCTTCATTAATTGGCGTGAAAGTAGCCACGAAATCGTTCTCAAAGTGAGCCTCATGACCGAAGGCCGTGAGCAACACCGACTGCTTCGGATCCGCTGTCCTACTGAGTGCAAACGGGCCATACACCTGCGGGATTGAGCACACCAGCTTATCGCTCAAGGTTCCATTTAATGGGCAGACCTGCGCCGAGGCGCCGCAAGCCCCCAGAAAGAATAAGAACAGAGAAGCCAGAACCCCACGCTTAAACATACGGAGTCCTCCTCGCTCTTGTCCGTGACCGATGCCGGTGCGATTCTCGCATGTGCTCTTCGCTCGCCGGGCATTCTACCTATCCAACTTCCTCATGGGGTGTGGGCCGGAGTTTACGCTCGCTCTGCTGTTTGTCAAGAAGTTACTTCCAAGGATTAAACTGATTGCCTACTCGACCGCACTGAGAAACCAGCTCGAACCCTCTTTTGCTAATCGAAAAACGGTCTTGCCTCGAGAACTCCTCGGCTTTTCTCCTCTGGGCCTATATACCTGAGAAATGGCTGTCGTGACTACCGCCGTCGTACCCCGGGGGGCGATCTCTACGTTTTCTACCTGCACCTGCATCTGAATGGAACTGGCGAGTTGGAAGGAGTTCTTGATTCCATCGTACTTGTTGCCCATGGTCGGCCAGATTTTTCGAAGCGCGTCGGCATCCCTGCGCTCGAATGCCTGTGCGTAGCGTTGGACGACCGCGAGGACCGCCTCGCGATCTGCTGACTGACTCGGTGATGTCTCCGTCTTGCTTGGCGGTGAAACCGTCAGGGTTGAAGGTGGTGCCAAGGCAGCAATCCGCGCCGGAATCTGGGACAGGTACTTTTGTGCATCCACCGCGTGCGGCCCATTGCCATTGACGATGGCTTGAAACTCGCCCTGCGCGAGCTCGAGCGCGCCGCGGTCTTTGGCGCTCACAGCCTGCTCGTAATGCTGGATGGCCAACTTATAATCGCTGTCGGCTTTCCTATTGGCCATTCGTGTTTGCACATCGCGGATGGCATCAGGAATCAGCTTGTCTGCGTAATTGCGCGCATCCGCGGCTTTCACCCATGCATCGTCTTGCAGCGCGACGAACTGAGGTTGCAGCTCTTTCAACTGCTGCACGGCTGCGTCGTCGCTGCGTTGCTTGAGCTGGTTGAATTGTGTTTCGAGCCGGGTGAAACGCGCCTGTTCCACCTGGTCAATCTCACTGGAAATCGTGCTGTTGTCGCCGCCGCTCTGGCGGACCTGCGCGGCCTTCTGGCGAGCTGAACGGAAGTCGTTTTGCCTTAGATCCTGCCGCACGCTGCTGAGCCGGTTCGCGAACTGCTCGTCGCGCCCGAGCTGGTCCAGCCCCGAGCGAACGGTGGTCTGCAGCTGCTGAGCTTCCTGTTGCCGCGGGCCGTTGAGCGCGATCACCTGAGTCAGCAAATCCGACGCGTGTTGGAGACTGGCTTTGTCACCTCGCTGCTGTGCTTGCTGGGCCTGTTTGAAGAGGCGTTCCTCCCTCTCTCGGCTGGGGATTGTCACCTCAAGGTATTGGCGGGCCTCCGCCCTGTGCCGGCCCCCTTCCGGCAGCGCTAGAATTCGCCGGAAACTCTGCTGGGCTTCTGTGAAGCGAGCGTTGCCCATTTGCTCCATGGCCTGCTGCCAGAGCTGCCTCTCACGCTGGAGCTGCTCGGGCAGCTTCTTGTTCTGGATAGCGTTGTCTACCTGCGATTGCATCTTTTGAATGTCGGGTGTCAGAGGTCCTTGCAGGCTGGCGACCTTTTGCAGGATGGCTCGCGCTCCCTCCAGGTCGTTTGCGGCGATCAACTTGTTGGCGTTGTTGATGGCATCGCGCTGCTGCGCCTCGATGGGATCAACTTTGGATCCGGGCTGGGTGCTTTTTAGTTGAGACGGACTACCCTCGGGGCCGTGATGCAAGAAATGAGAACCTACCCATAGCACGGCAACCAATGCAACCAAACCCAGAGCAGCGGCTGCGACGGCGCCAGGCCGCCTCCAAACGGGCGCCGGAACAGCGGGAGGGATCGCAACGGGCCGTTCCGTAGAAGGGCGCGCCACACGCGGCCGCGGCGCGGCAACCGGCTCCTTCGGAGCAGAAGGAGGTGCCGGGGTCACCTGCGCCGCAGGCGGAGCCGCCTCCGCTTGATGTGTGGGCACGACAGGAGAGCTTGCAGGCTGTATCGCAGGGGGCGGAACAGTTTGCCCGACGGGCGGCGTCACGGGCTGCACGACCGGCGGAGTAGCGGCCCGCGCCGAGGACTCTGGCGCAACAGAGGCAGTAGCGGCCCGCGCCAAGGGCGCTGGAGCAGCAGAAGCACCAGGCGTCTCCCCCGAAGACGCGTCCGCGGGCGCGATGGGCACGCTTTGCTGCGAGGCAGCGGACTGGTAGACGTAAGCGGTGGCTGGTTCGGTCGGCTTTGCCGGCGGCCAGGCCGGGTCGGCGGGCGTTAGAGCTGCAGGAGCCTTCTTCTTCTCCTCGATCTCCTCGAGCACCTCCTGCACGCGCGGGTCGTAGGTATCAAAAAGCTTTGTTTCCATCGCCCGCTGGATCACGCGGGACGCTTCGTCCAGGTCGCCATCTTCGATCAGCGTGCGCGCGGCATCCACCTGGCGATCCTGCGCTTTCTTCCTCTCGCGCTCCGCGTGTTCCATTTCCGCAGCCTGGAGCAGCAGCGTGATGTCGGTGTCGGCGCCGGCGGTCATCAAGGTCTGACGGGCCAGCGTGATCGCTTCGGTGAGTTCGTCGCGAATGATCATGGCGCGGATGTCACGGATGCGCCGCTCGATCAGGTCCCGCTTCTCCTTTTCCTCCTGCTTGGTTAGCGCTTGCTCGCGCAGCCGTAGAAGCTCCGCGTCGCCGGGAAACGTCGCCAGGCCTTTCTGCGCCGCTTGGAGCGCTGCCTCATAGCGGCCCGCCTCGAGCGAGCTTTGCAGCTCTGCCAGGATCTGCCGCAGGCGCGCGCTCTGCTCCTGCTGTGTCTGCCGAGCGCGGGCGAATTCCACCAGCCGCGATACCTCAAAGTCGCCGGAGAATTCCTGCAGCAATTTCTGGCCCCGCGCAACTGCCTCGGCGTATTTCTCCTCGTTCACCAGGTTCTTCAAAGCCTCGCGTTCCTGCTGCAACCGCGCGAGTCGCTTCTGCTCTTCGTGCTCCTGCTGCGCGATTTTGTAAAGCTTGCGCGCGGCCGGATCGTTGGGGTGGAGTTCCAGCAGGGCATCCAGAACAGCCAGCGATTCGGCAAAGCGCTGCTCGGCCAGCAGGCTTCGCGCTCCGGCGAGTTTTTGCTGCTTTTGCTGCTCGGCTTCAGTCTTGCGCACGGTCGAGAGCAGCTTGGCGATTTCCGCCTCGCCGGGAAATTGCTTGTCGACATTCTCCAGCAGCTCCAGGCAAGGCTCAAAGCGCTTTTCGGCCAGCAAGCCCCGCGCCTCGGCCAGTTTCTGCTGCTTCTGTTGCTCGGCCTGCGTTTTGCGAACGGTCTCGAGCCACCTAGCGATTTCGGGCTCGTCAGGGAATCCCTTCTGCAGCTCCAGCAGCAGAGTCGAGCACTCGTCGAACCGCTTCTCTGCCAGCAGGCTCCGTGCCTCAGCGAACTTCTGCTGCTTCCGCTGCTCGGCCTGCGCCTTGCGGACTGTATCTTGCAGCTCGGGGATTTCCGCCTCCAGCGGATACTCTGTGTGAAGCTCTGCCAACAGGGCCAGGCAGTCGTCGAAGCGCTTGGCTGCCAGCAGGCTTCTGGCTTCCGACAATTTCTGCTGCTTGCATTGTTCGGCCTGCTCTTTCCGGACGACCGCCAGCAGCCTGGCTACCTCCGGCTCGCTCGGGAACTCCTTCTGCAACGTCTCCAGCAGCGCCAGGCATGGCTCGAAGTTCTTCGCCGCGAGCAATGCCCTTGCTTCGGCCAGTTTCTGCTGCTTCTGCTGCTCAGCCTGCTCTTCCTGTACCGCGTCGCGCAGCCGGGCGGCCTCGGCCTCGCCGGGGAAGTCTTTCTGCAACTGATCAAGGAGTGCCAGGCATTGCTCGAACCGCTTGGCGGCGAGCAACGCCCTTGCTTCGGCGAGTTTCTGCTGCTTTTGCTGCTCGGCCTGGTCTTCGCGAACTGCCTCGCGCAGCTTCACGACCTCAGCCTCAGTCGGGAATTCACCTCGCAGCGCGTCGAGCAAGGCGAGGCACTCGGTGAATTTCTGCTGCTTCCAGAGCCCGCGGGCGCGGTGCATCATTTCCCGCAGCCGGGTGCCCTTTTCTTGGCGCTCCCTTTCCCGCAGGATTTCCTTTTTTAGTTGCTGTGCTTGCGGACTCGCCGGGTTCAATTCGAGCGCCTGCTCGAGTTGCTGCTGCGCCTCCGCCAGTGCTCCTTTGGCCAGATGCTGCTGAGAGTCCCGCAGCCTCTCCTGGAAGAGCCGATTGCGCTCCACCGCCTCCAGGATTTGCCGTAGCACATCGTGCGCCGGCACGAAGCTCGAATCAAGTCGCAGCGCGGCTTCCGCTTCCACCTTGGCCTCTTGCAAGTGCCCCGCCAGGAGAAGGCTCTGCGCCTTCTCCAATCGTTCTTTGACCTGCGGCAGAAGCTTGATGCGCCGGAGCTCCACATTGACCTTTTCCAGCAGTGTTCGGGCTTCGCCGTTGCTAGTGTCGATCTGCAAGGCCTTGCGGAGCAGCTCCCGGGCCGTCGGGAAATCCTGCGTCTCGATCTTCTCCTTGCTCTCCGCGATGAACTCCGTGACTTGTTCCATCTGGATGTGCCGCCAGATGGGATCGAGCTCGAGCAGCACTTCCTCCATGCTCTGGAACCGCTCGGAGATATCCTTGCGCAGCATCCGGTGCACCAGGGCGGCAACGTTTGCCGGGCAATCGGGCACTGCTTCGCTGAGCCCGCGCGGCTCCTCGGTCATGATGTTCATCATCAGCGCCGCGTGGTTCTGTCCAGTGAACGGCCGTTCGTAGCACATCAATTCGTAGAACATCACTCCTACGGCCCAGATGTCGGAACGCTCGTCGGCGTGCTCGCCCTGGATCTGTTGCGGCGCCATGTAGCCGAGCGTGCCGATCAGCATGCCGGTCTGCGTGCTCGAAGCATCGAGTAGCCGCGCAATGCCGAAGTCCACAACCTTCACCAAGCCTTCCGTGGTGACCATCACGTTGCCCGGCTTGATGTCGCGGTGAATCACGCCGCGCTTGTGGGCGTATTCCAGCGCGCGGCAAACCGGCACGATGTAGCCGAGCTTCTGCGAGAGTGGCAGGGCGGGCCGGCAGTCGATCATCTTCTCCAGGCTCTCGCCCTCCAGATACTCCATGGCGATGTAGGGAGTGTCGCCTTCCTTTCCCAGCTCATACACGGTGACTACGTTGGGGTGCTGCAGCGTGCCGGCAGACCGGGCCTCCTGGTAGAAGCGCGCTAGCAGGTCAGGCTTCCCGACCAGCGCGCCGCTGATTGTCTTCAGCGCTACTAGGCGGCCGATGAGCGGGTCGCGGGCCTTGAAGACTTCCCCCATCGCTCCGCGTCCCAACTCTGCAATGATTTCGTATTTTCCGAGTCTCTTCAGCACAGCTCTCCTTGGTCATGAACTCGGCGGGGACGGAGTAGCGGCGGTTTCCGGGGCGGAGTGACCCCTGAGGTTGCTGCCAGGCCGAATTGGTTTGGCGGGAAGATCCGGTCTGGCTGTCGTGAGGATCTCGATCTCGGGCCAGGGGAGATATGTGTCCGCTTGAGCCCGAGCAGCAAAATGCTCTTGTCCAGGAGCGTGGCTCGCAGCGCCCCCAGAGTCTCGCATACAGGCTGGGAGGTACACGACAACGGCAGCCCTTCAAGATAAAACCTGTTCTTACGCTGCCCAAAAACGAGGGGGCTATGAACGCGAATGCCGTCAAGGATACTACCCGAAATTCAGCCGATGGCTCAACAATATTATTATTAGGTGGGGTTCCCTCTGTGGGTTTGTCAGGCTTTGCCTTGAACAGGACTCCTTTCCGGGCTAGCAGAGACACCATGACCGTCACGCCGATCGCTGACCAGCACGACGCGGCCGTAGCAGGGCTCTTGCAATCCTTACAATACAGGACAGTTAATGAACCAAGCTCCCAATTTCATGTCGCACACCCCTTTCCATGAGTGTGCTCGACATCGCGCTTACATTTATGAGATTCTGGCGCTAACGCAGATGAAGGCACGCGTGCAGGCGGAGTTTTTTCGAGCCAGAGTTTGAGAAAACTGCTGGCGGTCTCTCCCGGCTGAGACCGAGCCATCGCGGGGGAAGTGGTGATGAAAGCCACCGCGCCATCTCGGAAGCAAAAAGAATCGGCTGCAGAACCTAGCCCTCGAAGCTGGCGCGTAGCCGCAGCAATCCTGGCCCTGCTCGTTTTTCTTCCCCCGGATACAACTGCCCAGAAGCTGCCTCAACCGCCCACCCTCCCGCGCCCAACCGCCGAGTCCGGGGGCGTGCCGACTGTTGCCGCGACGCCGTCGTTGCCCATAGTTCCGGGGGAATTGGGTCTGTCGGAAGGCCGCTGGGCCCCTCCAGACACTGACGAAGCGATACCGTTAGTTGCGCCGGATATTCCCTGCTCGCTGCCACAGGTCTTGCAGGCAGCCAGTCAACGTGTGAAGGAGCTGACGGTAAACCTGGACCGATTCGCCGCGATCGAGCGGATTGAGCACCGTGAGGTGGACAAGAAGGGCCACCTGCGCGCGCCGAAAGAACGCTCCTTCGAATACGTCGTGACTATTTCCGAAATCCGGCCGGGAATGGTGATCGCTGAGGAATGGCGAAACGGAAGCAGTTCAACTGAATCCTTTCCCACGCACTTGGCGACCTTGGGCATGGTGGCCCTCGCTCTGGTTTTTCACCCTAACTACGTCGGGGAACACAATGTGACCTGTGAAGGATTAGGCCAATGGCGCGGCCGCCCGGCCTGGCAGCTACGCTTCCAAGAGCGCCCGAACAGAAAGTTCTCCGACTTCGGATTTAGAATTAGAGAGCACTCCTTTCCCGCAAAGCTCAAGGGGCGTGCCTGGTTCGCGGTGGACACCCACGAGCTCTTGCGCCTCGAGACGGATCTGGTGGAGCCGCTTCCAAAGATCCGTCTGTACCGCAACCACCTGGCCGTCGAATACCGGCCCGTCCAGTTTCCAAAACGCAATCTGGAGCTCTGGTTGCCCGAGAGCGCAGAAATGTATCTGGACTTTCGCGGTCACCGCTATCGCCATCGGCACAGCTACCGCAACTTCAAGCTGTTTTCTGTGGATACTCGGGAGCAGATCAACGAGCCCCCGCAACCCTGATTTCTATCGGCAAAGGAATACGCCGTCCGCTGATCGCTTGCTCTACAGTTTGCCCCTGAGCTAACATCGCATGTGAATTCACAAACGCTGGCACTGTGCTAAGACCTGTTTCGTCGTCCCACTGTCTACTTCCGGCCTTAGTCTTGTCGATCTCATCCTGCGGTACGCCGCAAGGACCCAGTGCATGCTGATAGAGTGCGTCGTGAGCTTTCGGACTCCAATCGTTGATCATGAAAAAGCAGCCCTAGAACCCCGTGCGGGCAAGCACGTCCTGCCCACTGCTGGTGAACGCCGCGAAGTGCCCGTCTCCGCTGATAGAGGCGGCAATCCCGCCGACAGGGTTGCCGTTCGAATCCACGGAGATGAGGACGGTCTTGGACGTGCAGCTCGCCGTGCTGAAGCAGGTGTCGCGAACAAAGATCTGAGTCTGGCCAGGCGGGACACTTGTCGAGACGAGGTTGGTGGCGCGCGATTCGAACACCACGAAGCGCCCGTTCGTGCTGATGGCATGGAATCGATTGGCGCTTGTGTCGTTTGCCGCGACCCCGTTCGGAGTGAGCGAAAGGAGGCTGGTGGAAGGCGTGCAGCCGCTGACCGGGCCACTTGAGGAGTTGCAGGTGTCGCGGAGATAGACGTCCTCCACACCGTTGGTGTCGGCGGGCACGAGCGCCGCATTCGAAGTGAACACGACGAAGCGCCCGTCATCGCTCATGGCCGGAACAAAACTGTCGGCGGCTCCTGGATTTCCCGCGCTGTCCACCGAAACGAGCGTCGTGCGCGGTATGCAGTTCGCCACGCAGAAACCCATCGCGCAGTTGCAGGTATCCCGCAGGTAGATCTGGAGCACGCCGCTGGGCACTCCGGGCACGAGTTTGCCCGTTGTTTCGAAGGCCACGAACCGTCCATCCACACTCACCGCAGCGAAGACACCAACGTCCGCGCCCGCCAGTTTGCCGCTATTATCTACGGAGACGACGATGTTGCTCAATGCGACGTTACAGGGGATGAGCAAAACACCCCGACAATTCTCATGCAAAAATTCCTGGAGGAATGTGGGCGTTACCCCAGCTACCAGGTTGCTGGCGAAGGAGCGGGAAACGACAAAGCGCCCAGTCGAGCTCATCGCGGGGACGTCGGTGCCCATGTTTGGCTCGCCGCCGGTCGTACTAGTCAGCGCGAAAAACGTCCGAGGCACGCAGCCGGTGGGGGCGCCCGTGCACGTATCGTGAATATAGGCCTGGGGATGTGCGGCATTCGGCGTGTCCTGATTCGAAGAGAAAGAAACGAACGCCACGAACCGTCCGTCGGCGCTGATTGACGTGGGCCCCTGGCTGATGCCATTCGGTTCCGCACTGGTGCCGCTGATCGCTGAGGCCAGCAGCGTCGTTGCCGCGCAGCCGGTCAAGCCAAAGCAGCTATCATGGAAAAAGACATCCTGCTGCGTAGTGCTGGGGTTGACCAGATTGGTGGAGAAGGAATCGAAAGCGAGGAAGCGGCCGGTGGCGCTCAGCGCGGGCTGCCCGCTCACGCTGTTTCCCAGATTGCCTCTATTGTCCGTCGAAATGACCTGGACAACGCCGGGCGGGGACGGGGGATGCACGACCCCGCCGGTATTGCACCCAACAAGGAGTGTGCCGAGGGCGAAGACGGCCAAGCGACTCCGGCCAGAGTTCCTCATCAGCTACCTCCTCAACTGATGCCGAAATGGGTCCGGGCCGCCGCCGGACCCGAAGGTACACAAAAAGGGTACGTGGCGTTTAGACTATAGTATAGAAGTCAGCGCAAGTCTATCCAGAACTGCCCTCAAACGGAACGGGACGATTCCACAGGGCCGCAGATCCGAAAAAGATACACAAGAGCCCGCCGATAAACTCTACTATTGCACCTCACTATGGATGCGGGTCCGGGGCAGCGCAACGTTCACGTACCCGCCATCGGCGATCACGGCACAGTCGGAGGAGTGGCGCTCGACCGCTACGGAAGCTTGATCGCGGGCACTTCGACCGGCGGTACATGCTGCAAGATGCTGGGGCGCGTAGGCGATTCGCCACTGATCGGCTGCGGCTGCTATGCTGACGTTGAGGCCGGTGGTGTCTCTTGCACCGGCTGGGGCGAAGCCATCATGAAGAACGGTCTCGAGCTATGCGCCCCGGAGGAATTGGTGCTGGAGCGCGAGCGAGCGGCCTGGCGGCAATGTCGCGAAGCACTCCTGGGAGTTCCACTTGAGGCTCTGAAGTACGAGGATCCCAACGCAGATAGCCACGACTCCAATCGACGCTGCGACAATGCGACCGAGCCAAGTCGGGTAGCGCCAGGGGTGCTCGGTACGCGTGATAGTAGCGGCGTAAAAGTCCCTGGAAGTTGCAGCCTTCCATAGGGCTCCCACCCCGGTCAGAATGCAGATCATGCCCCAAACGAAGTCCATAAGAGTAACCCTCTATGGGTGAGGATCGGACGGCATCGCACACAGAGAAAAATCAAATCTGCGGCCCCCCATGATCCTTCGCTTCCCGAGCTAGCCTCATTGGTGACCCAACTGATCTAGCTGCCGTCACGCAGTTTTGAAGGGTGGCGATGGTTGCATCGATCTCCTTGGCCAAGCGTGCAACAAGGTCGGCTGCGGATTGTCGGCGGGCTAACCGGACGCCCTGCCCGGACCAAAGCGACAAGAACTCTGCGCGGCCCTGTTTTGCTGCCGCTGTCCGAAGAGGGCGAGTGAGCGAATTCTGCAGCGGGAAAGGCAGAATCACGTCATCTCCGTGGTTGAGCTCGATCTCAGTCATAAACCGATTCACGATCCCCCTGGCCGGACGTCCGGAGAAGGCGCGCGTTATTCGGGTTTGATCTTCATGTGCGCTCAGGATTGCTTCCTTGTAGGCGTCGGGAACGCCAGCTTCGTGGCAGGTCAGAAACGCAGTACCCATCTGTACGGCGGAGGCACCGAGAGCGAGCGCAGCCACAACACCGCGGCCATCCATGATGCCTCCTGACGCGATCACCGGTACCCCGACTGCATCAACGACCTGCGGCACAAGAGAAATGCTGCCGACCATCCCAGAAGCGAAATCACTTCCGAAGCTACCTCGGTGACCCCCGGCTTCGCTCCCCTGTGTCACAACCGCGTCCACGCCTGACTTCTCCATCGTTATAGCCTCTTCAACTGTGGTTGCGGTGCCGATCAAGAACATGTTACGGGCTTTAATCGCTTGGACGGCGCTCGCCGGCAGAGCTCCGAAAGTAAAGCTGAAAGATGACGCGCCACTTTCGAGAGCTGCGGCGAGTTGTTCGTCAAACGAACTTGCAGGCGATTTCGGCAGCGAAGGAGCGGGCTGGCCCAACTCGGCGAAATAAGGTGCCAGTCGTGCCAGCATAGTTTCCGGGTTCTCGCTAGAGTCGCTCGGCGGCAGAGGAGCGAACAAATTGATCCCGAACGGGCGAGTGGTTCGCGAGCGCACGGCCGTTGCAGTGCTGATGATTTGCTCCGGGGTCAAATAGGCCGCACCGATGAATCCCAGAGCGCCCGCGTTCGAAACGGCCGCAACGAGGTCGGGAGTATCCCCACCGCCGGCTAACGGCGCCTGGATGATCGGATGCGCGAGCCCGAGGCATCGCGTCAAGACCGTATCAATGCTCATAACCATCACCTCATGGAGGGGTCGGCACACCCTCTTTTGATGGAGTTCCAAGCATTTGCTTTCGACATTTTAGTCTACTTCTCATCTCCCGCACCGATTCACATAAGAGCGCAGCAATCCAGTGCGCTGTTCGATGTCACCCTGAGAGAGCTTCTTGGCCTTGCGGATGACGCGGAGGCGGTCGCCGATGAGCATCGTCTGCTCCAGGAGAGTGCGCATTTTATCCCTGATTGGCTATAACAGGAGGAAGTTCCAGGGAACAAAATGCATCGGCAACTACTGGAGGTGGGACGCCTCGGGGTGGATCAAGTGAGCCAGGATCTCAAGGCTATCGACAATCCGTGGCTCGGGCCGGTAGCAGAAGGCTCAGGGTGCACAGAGGTGTAGAATCGGCTGCAAGAGAGATTTCTTCAGCCGGGTACGCCCGGGAATTCTTTGCGGGACGCAAAGAACTTAAGAAGAGGAGAAGAGATGGACGTAGGGCAGCACTATTTGGAAGATGCTTTGAACGAGTTTCGGCGGTTGAAGAAGTCCGCGGACAAAGCCATGGCCCAGGTGAGCGACGCGGAGTTTTTCCGCAAGCTGGGCGCGGACGAGAACAGCATCGCGCTCATCGTGAAACACATCGCGGGGAACCTGCACTCACGCTGGGAAAAGTTTTTGACCACCGACGGGGAGAAGCCGGAGCGGAAGCGAGACTCCGAGTTTGAGATCGACCCGGACGACGCGCGCGCCAGCCTGATTGAACGCTGGGAACACGGCTGGGCCATCCTGTTCCGGGAACTCGATCCGCTGAAGAGCGAGGACCTACTCCGCACGGTGCTCATCCGCTCCGAGCCGTATACCGTGGTGCGGGCTATCAACCGGCAACTCACGCATTACGGCGAGCACGTGGGGCAGATCGTCTTCCTGGCCAAACACCTGGCCGGCGCGAAGTGGCAGACGCTCTCCATCCCGCGCGGGAAGAGCGAAGAGTTCAACGCCGAGTGGGGGGCGAAGTTTAAGACATAGTCTTCAGCCGCCAGCGTTCAGTCTTCAGCCCGCACCAGAGACGAGGCGAAATACAGAGGGACGGCGGAGTTTCCGCCAGGAGGACAAGTGCAAACGGCGGCGGATGAAAACTGGATCAAGATGCTCCGTTCAGGGAGCGGGCTGGGGGATCGAGCGGGATGCTGACCTTTCAAGCGGCGCAACCATGGGGCGAGGTGTCTGCGGAGCTGGTGCGGCCGGAGGGCGCGCGCTGGCTGTTGGTGTTGGCGCACGGAGCGGGCGCGGGTATGCGCCACACCTTTATGGAAAACATCGCGCGCGAATTGGCCGACGCACAGGTGGCCACGTTTCGCTATCAGTTCCCGTACATGGAGCACCGCCGCGGCAGACCGGACCCGCCAGCGGTGCTGACAGCGACGGTGCGCGCTGCGATCCGCGCTGCCTCTGAGGCGGCGCCCGGCCTGCCGGTGCTGGCGGGAGGCAAATCGCTGGGCGGACGAATGACGTCACTGGCCATGGCGGAAGAGCCTGTCGAAGCTGTCCGCGGAATAGTGTTCTTCGGATTTCCGCTGCATCCGGCAGGGCAACGGGGCGCCAAACGCGCCGAGCACCTCTCGCGCGTGGGCGTGCCCATGCTCTTCCTGCAAGGAACGCGCGACACCCTGGCCGATTTGAACCTGCTCCGCCCGGTTTGCGAAACGCTAGGGCCGCGGGCAACGCTCCGGGTGATTGAAACCGCCGACCATTCTTTCCATGTGCTGAAGCGCTCCGGCCAGAACGACGCCGGGGTGCTTCGCGAGTTGGCGCGCACCATAGCCGCCTGGGCGGAGGGGCTACTCACGGTAGAAAACAGAAAAAAGAAAAGAGAAAGTAGAACAGATTAGGTGCTTCAGCGCCGGCAAGCGGGTGAAGTCTTCGCGGCTCGGATGGCAAGCCGACGGTTAGACGCCTCGCTCCGAGGACTGATCGGATCGATCCCGGAACACTGATCACGATCGGCCCGGAATCCTGATCCACATCGTATTCCCGTTTTTCTTACGGGGATTCACTTGCGTTAGGTGCTGCAGTACGCCTCCGGGTTCCTCCCCACACGCCCTCGCGGGATCATTCGCTTGCTTTGGCTCACAGTTGCCTCCAACTGGCCCTGTAGGGACTTGCACCCCCAATCGTCATGTTCAACGTACCCGGTCGGGCTACGCCCTCCCTTCGCTCTCAGCGAGAGCCGTTTTTATCCGCCGCCTTGCTGACAGAACACCGTTGACTTTTTCTAGCTTCGGGCATACGTTCAGGCTACCGGGTGATGTGTTTAACTACTGGGTGATGTATTTGACTCGATTGGCTCCAGCTCCATCCTAAAGCACTCTAGAGAAGCGAGGCCCGCAAGAGGAGTTTCGATGAGGCGAGGATGGCAATTGGCGGCATTGGGGGTCGGGGTAGCGCTGGCCATTCCCGCGCGAGCACAGCAACTGTCCCGTGTGGACCGCGAAAGGGCGCAAGGAATGCTGCAAGTCATTGCCGCCGATGTTCGGAAGCACTATTACGACCCCAAATTCCACGGTGTCGATTGGGAGGCTAAGGTCCACGAGGCCCACGAGAGGATCGACAAGGCAACTTCGCTGAGCATGGCGTTCTCGCACATCGCTACCGCCCTCGCTGCTCTCGACGACTCTCACACCTTTTTCGCCCCTCCGTCGCGCCCCTTTCGGCACGATTACGGCTGGCGAATTCAGATGGTCGGGGACCACTGCTACATAACTGAGGTGCGCCCCCGCAGCGACGCGGAAGCTAAAGGCCTAAAACCGGGCGACGAAATCCTGACCATCAACGGCTACGTCCCGACCCGGGAAAACCTCTGGAAGATCCAGTACCTCTTCAACGTCCTGCGGCCGCAGCCTGGACTGCGGTTGAATCTGCGCGATCTCGATGGCCGCGAACGGCAGCTCGACATGATGGCGCAAGTCCGGCAACTGAAACGTGTCATGGACCTCGTCGGTTCTGGCGCAAGTTTCGATGTCTGGGAGATTATCCGGGAGATCGAAAACCAAGAACACCTGGCGCGCGCCCGCTTCGTGGAGTTGGGCGAGGAGCTGATGATTCTGAAGATTCCGCAGTTCGTCTTTTCGGAAGCGGATGTAAACCACATGATCGGCAAAGCACGCAAGCGCAAGGCCCTCATCTTGGACCTGCGCGGCAACCCCGGTGGCAGCGTCGAAACTCTCAAGTACTTCCTCGGTGGTATTTTCGATCACGATGTTAAGGTCAGCGACCGGGCCGGCCGGGAGCAGAAAAAGCCTCTGGTGGCCAAGTCGAAGAAAAACGACGCCTTCGCCGGCAAGCTGGTTGTGCTGATAGATAGCGAATCAGGTTCCGCGGCCGAGCTGTTCGCGCGCGTTGTTCAACTCGAAAAGCGAGGGGTGGTCCTGGGTGCCCGCAGCTCTGGCAGCGTGATGGAAGCCAGGCGCTACAGCTACCAGATGGGTATCGAGACAGCGATTTTCTACGGGGCGTCGATCACCGACGCCGACCTCATCATGACCGATGGCAAGAGCCTCGAACACACAGGGGTCGCGCCCGATAAGACGCTGCTGCCTGCGGCGTCGGACTTGGCCACAGGTAGCGACCCAGTGCTGGCCCATGCCGCCGAATTACTTGGGGTCAAACTCAACCCCGAGCAGGCTGGCAAGCTGTTTCCATTTGAATGGCCCAGCCTGTAGGGTAGCCGCAAGCGGCTTCTTTGCCCGCCGCACCAGTTACGTTGCTGAGTCAAAAACCTGTGTGGTTTCGCTCACCTCTTTTCGGCTTGACCGTCTGTCTTAATAATCAATGGATTGCTGGGGCGGGCGGGCGAACGATTTCGGCACAGCGCGAAGCAACGCCTGTAACGCGCTACGTCTAGCCTTCCCACATCTGCCTGTACTCAGCCCAGCGCTGTGCGATTTCTTCTTCCAGGGAGAGGTGAAAGTATGCGTTCTAGGTTTCCACGGCATGGAGAACTAAGAGTTGAGCAAGCTCTAAAGTTTTCAAGGCGCGCTCGCCCTCAAGATGCGGGTGAAAGTCGAAGTGATTCTCTCCTGCCGTCACCTTAACACCTTCGAGAGCGCTGCACCACGTGCAATGCACATGAAACGTGGGCTCAAGATAGCAGAGACCGTAATTAGGGAACTAAAGCCGGGATCGCACCCTACCCGGTGTCGCTCATCGCTTTCGAACGTTCGTTCTTCACCAGCAATGGAAGACGGAATTCACGCAATTCACGCAATTTCACTTTTACATCCGAGGTAATCTGGACTGCAAAGTCCGCCAAGAGCTTTGCGGAAGCGGCTGACTCTTACATCATGACGCTCTGTCTCGTCTCAGCGGCCGACCCTTACCCCGTAACGCCCTTGCTCAGGTCCACGCCCGCAAGCCCTTTGGAATGCGCACATCCGAAAAATGTCTCCGCAAGTCCTTTGAAATGTGCACTTACAAAATCATTGGACTTAAACCCGCCTGGAATCAACACTTACAAGAAAGGTGGGGGGTTCCCCCTCCTTGCCAAGCAGAAAGCAAGGAGGCAGGGAGGCAAAGACGAAGGGAGACAAGGAACGGCTAACCGTCTCTTAACCCCGTGTCTCACGCAAGGGGAAAACCCTTCCTGCTTCCCTGCCTCCTTGCCTCCTTGCTTCCTGCTTCGCGGTCGTTTAGAGTGCGCGAGCATTCTTCTGTGGACCGCCTTTGCGGAGGGCGGGGAGGGGTCAAGCGGGAAAATGCAGAAACAAGCGTGCCTGGCAATCATTTTCTTGGCGGGGCTGGCGATGGGATTCCAGATGACGACCGGCGAGCTCGAGGCGCAGGACCGCGGGCAAGCGCGTTCGATGGCGATCTCGCGGTACGGGATTGTGGCTGCGGAGTCGCCGCTGGCCGCGCAGGCCGGAGTGGCCGTGCTCGAGCGCGGCGGGACAGCCGCCGATGCGGCCGTGGCGGCCAATGCCATGATGGGTGTGGTCGCGCCGATGTCCGATGGCATCGGCGGCGACCTGTTTGCCCTCGTCTACGACGTGAAGACGGGAAAACTCTACGGTCTGAACGCGAGCGGCTGGGCGCCAACCGGGCTGAATATCGAATTGCTCAAGAGCAAAGGTTTTCGCGCCATGCCTGAGCACGGCATTTATTCGGTCACTGTGCCGGGCGCGGTGGATGGCTGGCAAAAGCTGCTCGAGCGCTTCGGAAGGAAGAAATTGGCGGATGTGTTGGCTCCTGCGATTCGCGCTGCCCAAGAGGGTTTCCCGGTGACGGAAATGGTTGGCGCCCTCTGGCCTCGGTACGTGGACCTGTTGCGCGCCAGCGAAAACGCCGCGCAGACCTATCTGATCTCCGACCGCGCGCCGCGCGTGGGCGAGATGTTCCGCAACGCC
>Ga0209055_1000387_pt1 | contig 30963 bp, 29 predicted proteins | sample GraSoiAngelo_110_FD_185875 | JGI IMG/M metagenome (GOLD analysis project Ga0209055, IMG submission 185875) | Grasslands soil microbial communities from the Angelo Coastal Reserve, California, USA - 14_0903_12_30cm (SPAdes) (version 2) | ecosystem: Environmental > Terrestrial > Soil > Grasslands ... | reverse complement strand
CGTAGAAGCCTGTAAACGGCATCAGAAAGAAGATGCAGATGAACAGGCTGGTCGCGTCACTCTTGCCCAGAGTAGTCCCGACAATGCTGGTCATGGCCTTAGTGACCCAGCCCAGAATGAGGCAGTTCATCAGCAGGCCGAGATACAGAGCGCGAAAGCCGCGGAGGAAGGCCGCCGGGCGGCCGGCATAGCGCATTTCGGCGAACTGCACGTCGGTGAGCAAGCCCGAGCGGCGCCAGAGCCGCGCGAACAGGAAGACAGTCATCATCCCCGAGGGCAGGAAACTCCACCAGAGCCAGTTGCCGGCGATGCCCTGCGTGTACACCAAGCCGCTGACGGCCAGCGGCGTATCTGCGGCAAAGGTCGTGGCGACCATCGAAGTGCCCGCCAGCCACCAGCTGACGTCGCGGCCGGAGACGAAGTAATCCTCGGTGCTTTGGCTGGAGCGGCGCCGGAAGTACAGGCCGAGCAGTAGCGTAATCAGCAGGTAGCCAACGACCGCGGCCCAATCTAGCAGCGCGAATTTCATGTTCGGCGATCAGCTTTCAAGCAGGCTGCCGGCCCGCAACGAGCAGGAAGGAATCCCTCGACCCGCCCAGCGCAAGCCGTCATCCGGGGTGAGGCCATCCCCATGCTGAGAGCCAGTCCTTGACGTGCTTTTTCTCCACAGGAGTGGGGCGTCGCCCCAGAGCTCACTCGACGGTGCGAAGAATACCATAAGTAACGTTGCGCAAGATTTCGCAGAGGTTGATACAGGAGTGCAGCCAAGATTCACTGGAGGTTTCGGGGGACGCATCACAAACTGCGTCACAAAGCCGCTAGTTGGGTTCCTTGCATATGAGTTAAACTACTGGCAAGGGCAGGACGCGGAGAGGTGTCCGAGCGGCTTAAGGAGCACGCTTGGAAAGCGTGTGTTGGGGAAACTCAACCGTGGGTTCGAATCCCACCCTCTCCGCCATACTTTTCAAAAGCCCATAACCAAAGTACCAGTGACATCGTGCTACCCGCTTGCTACCGTTTTGGACGCATTTGAGGTTCCTCCAAAACAGGAGCAGGCCGTGGCCATTTACACCCGGCAGAAGAACTCGGCAGGACAGTGGCGCTACGAGCGTGTCAACACCGGTAAGGGCCGCAATCGCGCGAACCTCGAGCCCCCCTTCTATTTTCGCCACGCTCACGACGGGAAGCGCGTGTGGACCCAGATGAGGGCCACGAGTCTGTCGGCCGCCAAAGCCGAAGTGGAGACTGTCGAGACTGGTCTTGAAGCCCAGGCCAAAGGGCTCACAGTGGCCGAGTTGGCCCAAGGCGATGCGAGCCGCCTTCCCCTAAAGATGGCCATCGAGAAATTTCTCGATCTGAAGCGCAGCAAGGCACCCAAAACAGTCGCTCAATACACGCTGGTCTTGAACCAGTTCCTGGGACAGATGCGGGGCACGGTTCGCTTCGTCGACCAGGTGCGCGATGACGTGCTGGATTCCTACAAACGATTCCTTGAAAAGGAGGGCTTTGCCGCCAGAACCATCAGGAATCGGCTCCTGATCGTCTGCTTCCTGCTGAAGAAAAACGGGGTCGCCAATTCGACCAAGCTCGTGGAGATGCCCACCATCGAGGAAGAAATCCCCGACCCTTATACCCGAGAGCAACTGGATGCCCTGTTCGAGTACCTCGACCGGGGAGGACTAAAGGAAGAGAAGCAACGTTACAAATTCTTCCTCGGTTCTTCTCTACGAGAACGGGAGGTAATGTTTGCAGAATGGGACGACCTCGATTTTGACAAAGGGACTATTCGTGTTCACGGCAAGAAAGACGTCGGCTTCACTGTCAAGAATCACGAGAGCCGTATCGTTCCGCTTCCCACAGACTTGGTAGAAGCGCTCAAAGAACGTTATGAAAAACGCCCACACGACCGCTGGATTTTTGTAAGCGAGAGCGGCAAACTCGAAGGTCATTTTCTGCGGAAGCTTAAGACCCTGGCCTTGCGGGCAGGACTGAACTGCGGCCGCTGCCGGACCACAGTGACCAGGGGGAGCTACGATCATAAGCGCAGGGCTGAGGTAACTTGCAAGACCGATAATATTTGCGAGCAATGGAAGCTCCACCGCTTCCGCAAGACTCGAGCGACCCGCTGGATGGAGAACGGGATTCCCATTCGCAACATTCAGAAGTGGCTAGGACACCGCAGTCTCGAAACTACGATGGTTTATCTCGGACTGACCGGCGTCGACGAACTACGGTCGAAAATCGACGCTGCCTGAATTGATTCCTGACCCGAGAAAGCCGATCGTTGCTGTCGTGCTAGCGTCTCGCGGAGTTCAAGCTTTTGTGTTTTGTGACTTGTGCTGCGCCGGGTCTAAGTCCAAGTGGGCAACATCCTCGGGCGTGACCTCAGCAATATCGACTTTTGCCTTCCATTTCGGCGAAACTTTCCGCTTCATGTTCCCCTCGATGCACTCTTTGAAAGATTCGGCATCCGCCCGATTGAGAAAAAGATAATTATCAGATTCATTCCGGCGACCTGAAGCGATGAACGGTGTGTCTTTTGCGATCGACTTATCGACCATCGGCTGTCGGGCGGGTGATTTCAACAAACCCACCCTGTTCCATCGCACTCTTACCAGCCAAAGGCCTGAGCGCTCCATCTGTCTCACCATGGTGCCATTGAAGAAGAGTCGCCAACCGGTCAAGCGTCGCCCATCCCGCCCCCACGATCTGTGAGTTCGGAGTGGGAGCGAAGTGCCCTATATGATTCCCCATCTCGCGCCTCAGCGCGGTCTGATAGCACGCCTACCTTGGGCGCACACCGACCGACTCCAACAGCTCCATTCCCTACTGTGGCTTCTCTGTGTTTTCAACAACTTGGGGCATCTGCTTTTCGCTCAAAGCTAACCCCAACGATTCGAATAGATCGAGTTCTGGCACAGTTCTGGCACAGCCGAGTGGGGTGATGTCATAACGACGCCGGCCTCGCGACGGTCCAAGTAGACTGTTCGGTTTCACCCTAACAGTGCTCGGACCGAAGGAGGTCGAGATGCGAATTATAGGCGTTGATTTGCACGCACGACAACAGACGATCGCGATGCTCGATCCGGAGACGGGGGAGCTGGTGGAGAAGACCCTGAAGCACGAAGGAGAGACAGTGCGGGAATTCTATTCCGCACTACCACACCCGGTCCTCGTAGGGATCGAAGCTACGGGATCCATGTACTGGTTTTTAGAACTGTTGGAAGAACTGGGGATTGAACGCCAAGTAGGTCACCCGACAGAGATCCGCGCGGCTGAACCACGGAAACAGAAGCATGATCGGCGGGATGCGGCATTGCTACTGAAGCTCCAAGTCGAAAACCGCTTTCCATCGATTTGGATGCCTTCAGCCGAACTGCGAGATCTGCGTGCGTTGCTACGGCACCGTCATCAATGGGTGCGCATGCGGACACGGGTACAGAACACGCTGCAAGCCATCGCTCTTAGTCACGGCTTACGGCGTGGCCAGTCCCTGTGGAGCCAAGCAGGCCAACAGGCGATCGCTTCGTTACCGCTGGCACCGCATGCAGCTCATCGACGGACCGAGTTGCAAGCCTTGTACTGCAAGTTAGGCAAGCAGATAGACGAGCTCGGTGAGCGGGTGATGGAACAAGCGTTGCAGCGTCCTGGAGCCAAGCTATTGATGACTCATCCGGGAGTCGGGCCCGTCACGGCGTTGGCGACGGACGTGTTTTTAGGCGACCCGGCGCGTTTCGACGATGGCAAAGCGGTAGTGAGCTATGTGGGTATGATCCCGAGCGAATATTCCAGCGGCGGGCGGCAGCGGCTTGGTGGGTTGAGCAAGCAAGGCAATCCGCTGCTGCGTTTTCTCTGGTGTGAGGCAGGCATACACGCAGTCCGCCGAGATCCAGAGTTGAAACGCTTTTACCGGCGCAAGCTGCAGCAAAAGGGGCTAGGTAAAACGCGAGTCGCCGTAGCTCGTAAACTCGGAATTCGGCTGTGGATCATGCTGCGCGATCAAATCGATTACCAAGAGTTCTGTCGCCGCGGCCAGATGCGGCAGAAAAGCGGTGGTGCCCGTGCGGGGATGCCAGAGGGGGTTCATAGTCCAGCAAGATCGTGACTGCCGGAGTGATTAGGCTACCCCGCCTCCCTGAAGGAGAGGGAGTTCGCATAAACACATCATGGTCCACAGTGATCGAAGAGATGGTTGGTGGGCAACACCGAAATGATGAAGTGACCACGGGCTGAGCGAGTAGGGTGGTACACGGATCAGAGACCGACGACGACGGAAAATCATCCGTCCAGTAAAACAGCGCGTCCGCGCAAACGCACGGGTGTGCCCAACGGGGAAAAACAAATACTCAAAGAGGTAAAAAACAAGACGAAAACACCCTTGACACGGCCGGCCTCGTTAGAGATGAACCCCTGCGTTGAGACAATCTTGAATTGACACACTTGCGTCTGGCTCCCGGCCACGATCCACTCGTAACAGTAAGCGCGTTGCTCAGCCAAGTGGATTGCTTCCGAATGCGTCTCAATTCGAGAGGAATCCGTCGCAAGCGCCGGCGTGGTGCAGTCGGCCGGGTCTACATGTAGCCGCCGACAATCAGTCAAGGTAAGAAGGCAAACCGGTGTTGGGGCGAGAAAACGCATCCCTCACGTGCGAGTGACGCTGTAGGATGTGCGGAGCAAGGGCAGAAACCGCCGACGGAAAGATTAGAACGAGCGCGAAAGGACCAGCCAGTGAAACGCATCGTCAATCCTCTCGTCGGCTTTGCTGGCCGAATTAGTTGAGAAGGATCACCCACGTCAGCGGGCCGTCTACAGCGGCATAACCTTAGAAGAACTGAGACAGCGAGTCGGACGCAAGGCCAGTTCCGCTGGGTCTTAATCATCTTCCCGACAGCAATCAAGTAGGGCTTAGGCTCCTCGCGGAAGGGCGCGGGTCTGTGCCTCGCCAGAAGACAGGCGTTCATGAAGCATTTCGAGCTCGCCGAATGGACGGACTTCGTACGCGGCTCTCCTTGCGAAGCCGCGCTATTTGGGTTTGTCTTGGATGGAGATCAGCTCCACCTCGAAGATGAGCGTGGCGTTCGGCCCGATGGGGCGGCCCGATGCTTGCTCTCCGTAAGCAAGCTGGGGAGGGATGAAGAGCTGCCACTTGGAGTCAACGGGCATGAGCTGAAGGGCTTCGCTCCAGCCCTTGATGACTCTGTTGACCGCGAAAGTCGCCGGCTGGTTGCGACTGTAGGAGCTGTCGAACTCAGTCCCGTCGATGAGGGTCCCCCGGTATTGGCAGACGACCACATCGTCAGCCGTGGGCTTGTTTCCCTCACCCGCTTTGACGATCTTGTACTGTAACCCGCTCGGCAGGCCTCACCACCCCTTCCTTCTTCTTGTTCTCGGCCAGAAATGCCTCGCCTTCCTTTTTGTTCTTCTCGGCGAGTTCCTTCGCAGCCAGAATCTGCTTCTCTCTTTGCTCGTTTTGCATGGCGGCGAGTGTGGCACGAACTTCCTCTTCGGTCAGGAGCGTCTTACTGCCTGAAAGGGCGTCCTTGAGCCCCTGGATCAAGAGACCTGAGTCCAGCTCTATCGACTGCTTCCGAAGGCTGTTCCCGAGACTTATGCCCAGGGCATAGCTGCGCTTCTCCTTCTGGCTCTTGAGTGTCGGAGCGTCCTGCGCGGCGGCGCTCCCAGCGACCAGCGCCATTCCGAGTGCCATCATCCATCGCATTGTCATTCCAGATCCTTTCTTTCCTTCCTTTACAGACACCGTCAATCTTTGCCTCTCCATTGTTCAACATTTTTCCCTCTTTCATAGCAACGAGGGGTTTACGCTAGTCATCCCAACCGGAACCGAGTCCTTTGTCGGGCAGGTTGCCGCCTCTGTTGTGTAGTACTTCGTCGCCTAGCGCGCGCCACTCCCGGTCTCCTCTTCACGTACAAGTACACGCTGCCGGCTGTCAACGCCACGGTCAATGCGACCAGGACGAACGAGTCGCGGTTATGCAGCGGCGTGGCCGGCTGGGGCGGGGTGGGAGACTTGGTCGGGGGGTTCAGACCACGGCCGTGGCTTGCCGGCTCGCGGCTCAGAGCTTGTTGCCGACTGCCCTGTAGTTCCGCCAGCATGCCCGTCCCCGAGATGCGGAACGCTAGCGTCTGCCCTGACGTCACTGGCTCAGTCCCCTGCATGTTATCCGGGGTAACGTCCGGCATGGGCCGGAAGATGCCTGCGGCCTGTGGCTCGAACCTCATGGACTTGGGCAGCATGACCACAAAGCGTTCCTGCGCATTACGGATCTTGGGTTCAAGCACGGCTTCGCCCTTGTAGGGCAGCTGATAGACAACCGCGAAACGCGTATCCCCCGGACGCAACGGAAAGCGGAAATAGTACTCGCCCCTGTGGTCGCCGGGGGTAGGCTTGTCCCGGAGGGGCTGCCCGTCCTCGATCTGTACGAGTCCAGACTCAACTTGTGCCTCGGGCGGCAACTGGATTTCGAACGGGCGAGAAATGCCAAAATGCACACGGCCACAATCAAACCGAGAAAGCCCACAAACCAGGGTCCGATGTTGGACTGCGCGAAGGCGTGTACCGAGCTGACCACCCCGCTACGCGTGAGAAAGGTGCCCAGGATGCACAGCAAGAACGTAGAGAAGACCAGCCAGACGTTCCACACTCGGAGCATCCCGCGCTTCTCCTGCATCATCACCGAATGCAGGAAGGCGGTGCCCGTCAGCCAGGGCATCAGCGAGGCATTTTCCACCGGGTCCCAAGCCCAGTAGCCGCCCCAGCCGAGCACGGCATAGGCCCAATGCGCGCCGAGCAAAATGCCAGCACTCTGGAAGCACCAGGCGATCATCGTCCACTTGCGCGTTACGTGAATCCACTTCTCACCCGGATAGCGGCCCAGCAGCGCCGCCAGCGCGAAAGCGAATGGGATGGTGAAGCCGGTATAGCCCGAGTAGAGCATGGGCGGGTGAATTACCATCTCGGGGTATTGCAGCAGCGGCGTCAAACCCTTGCCGTCGGCCTGCGTAATCACCTGCATCGCGCCGCCGGGGCCCAGCGCGCCCAGCACTTTGAACGGGCTGGCGATAAAGACGTTCAAGATGAGGAAGAACAGTTGCACGCCCGCCAGCACCACGCCGACGTAAGGCATCAGCTCCGGGTGCTTGGCGCGATAAGAATACAAAACTGAGAAGACATAGATCGAAAGCAGCCAGCTCCAAAACAGCAGCGAGCCTTCTTGACCTGACCACAGCGCGGCGAATTTGTAGAAGGTAGGAAGATCGCGGCTGCTGTGCCCCACGACGTAAGCTAACGAGAAGTTGTCCGTCAGGAACAGATAGACCAGGCTACCCATCGCCAGCGCGATGAGGACACATACGGCCATGCCGGCCTGCCGGGAGCTCTTGTTCAGCAGCGGCCGGCGACTAAGGATGGCGGCGATGCCTACGCCGATGGCATACAAGGCGCAGACGAAAGCCAGAAGCAGTGCGAATGACCCAAACAGGTCCAGAGACGCCTCAAGAACGGCTTAGCTTTTTTTGTTCGAGTACCCTGGGTTTTCGTAGTCTTTTTTTTGCTGGGCCGGCGCCGCTTCATATTTCGACGCGCACTTGGCCTGAACTTTGTCGGCCACGAAGGTGCCGTTCGGCGCCAACCTTCCCTCCACCAGTGCCTGACTGTTATCCACAAATGTATCGGGCAGCGGGTCGCTTCCTGTGTAGCTGACCGGGAGCGACTTCCCTTCCCCTTCGATCACGAAGTCTACCCGCCCGGTGTATCGCGCGATCGAGCCGGCGCGAACCGTGCCGCCCACGCGCATGCGATGGCGCGCCTCGGCACCCTTCGGCGTGGAGAGTTCCGCAATGGTGTGATAGTAGGTCTTGCTCTCTTTCGCTCCTACCCAGGCGAGCCAGCCCAGCGAGACGATTACGATGAGCGCGCCCACCACGAATTTGGTTTGCTTCTTCATTGCATTTCTCCCCTTGCGCGCGCCAGCTCTAAAACTCGCCTTCTAATATAGAGCCGCTCGGACACATTAAAAAGCACAACGTGAGACCCCGTTCTCCCAGCAATGACGCACAACAGGTACAGGTTCAGCGTCATTCCTGCCCCTTGGCGCGGCGAGTACCGCGCGCGCCACTGGTGCGGAGCACTCCTCTCACAACGACGACCGGGCTGCCGGGTCTCGTCGTCGGGCTCAGGGTTTGCCTTGGATGGATATGGCGTAGCGCCCGATGGTGCGCCGCCCGGATCCCGTTGCTCCGTAAGCGAGATTGGGAGGGATGAAGAGCTGCCACTTGGAGCCAACCGGCATGAGCTGAAGGGCCTCGGTCCAGCCCTTGATGACTCTGTTCACCGCGAAGGTGGCCGGCTGGCTGCGACTGTAGGAGCTGTCGAACTCGGTCCCATCGATCAGTGTGCCCCAGTAATAGCATACTACCGTGTCATCGACTGTGGGCTTCTTTCCGTCACCCGCCTTCAGGATCTTGTATTGAAGGCCGCTCGCCAGAGTAACGACTCCCTCTTTGGCCTTATTCACGGCCAGGAACGCCTCTTCGTCCTTCTGGTTTTTCTCGGCGAGCTGCTTCGCGGCGAGCATCTCTTTCGCATTCTGCTGGTCTTGCAGTTCCGCGAGGTGACACGAAGCTCGTCCTTGAGCCCCTGGATCACGAGAGCCGAGTCCAGCTCTATCGACTGCTTCCGAAGGCTGTTCCCAAGACTCATGCCGAGTGCATAGCTGCGCTTCTCCTTCTGGCTCTTGAGTGTCGGAGCGTCCTGCGCGGCGGCGCTCCCAGCGACCAGCGCCATTCCGAGTGCCATCATCCATCGCATTGCCATTCCAGTCGGAAGATTCAAGCCTATTGGGAGCTCTGAATGTCGAAAGCAGTGCTGAACGGCTGTGTCCCGAATCCTGTTGAAAAGTAGATAGCGCATTTTCTCTGAGAAGTCATGGAATCTTTTGTTTAAGCCGCCGCTTCGTGTTTCTCGTTGATCTCCCGAAAGCCTTTGATCCTCCGCAGACGGATCTGACCGCTGGCCAGCAGCCCGAACAGCAGCCGCAGCGCCGCGGTTTCGCCGGGCAGCGCGCCCTGGGTCTTCACCCGGCGGCGGAATTCCAACTGCAGCCGCTCGATGGCGTTGGTGGTGCGCAGCGAGAGCCACTGGCTCGGCGGGAACGCGTAGAAGGTCAGCAGCTCCTCGCCCGCTTCTTCCAAACTGGTGGCCACCGCCGGCGAACGTTTCCGCCATTTCCCCAGGAAGGCTTGGTGCGCCCGGGTGGCCGCGGCGCGGTCCTGGGCATAGACGATGCGGTGATAGTCTTCGCGCAGTTCGGCGTGGGCGTGCTGTGGGGCTTTCGCCTCCAGGTTGCGCAGCTTGTGCACGGTGCAGCGCTGCCGTGGCACGCCCGGCCACACGCGCTCCAGGGCCGCCGCCAGCCCCGGATTCCCATCGCTGATCACCAGCCGCGGACGGCCCAGTTTTCGCGCCGCCAGGTCTTCCACCAGCATCTCCCAGGCCGTGGTACGTTCCGCGCCCGCCGTGTGCAGCGTGAGCAGCTGCTTCTCGCCGCTCGCTTTCACGCCGAGCGCCACCAGCACCGCCAGCGAGACCACGCGCCCGCCGCTGCGCACCTTCAAGTAGATGGCATCCAGGTAGAGATACACGATCTCTTCGGCGCTCAGGTCGCGCTTCTGCCAGCTCTGGTAGCTTTCTTCCAGCCGCGCCACCAGCCGCGACACGGCGCTCTTCGACAGCGGCGCGTGCGTCAGCAGGGGAGACAAAGCCGCGCGAATCCGCCGCGTGTTCCCGCCCGACAGATACACGCCCAGCACGGCCTGTTCGACTTCCGGGGTGGCCCGGCGGTAGCGCGGCACCAGCGGCTCTGCCATTCGCGCTCCCCTCCTGCGGGGGTGACCGAGCGCGCCCGCGGCACTGCGACCTGCACCGCTCCGCCGCGCAACACCAGCCGCCGCGGCTTCACTCCATGTCGGTAACCGCTGCGCGTGGCCGCGCGCTGGGAGCGCGGCGCTCCCAGCGCCTCCTCCACTTCCTCTTCCAGCACCTGCTCGATCAACTCCCGCATCCGCTCCCGCAGCCTTTGCTCCAAACTCTCCCGCCAGGGGTTGGCCTCCTCTTGGCCCAGGTCCATCGCAGTGCTAGTCTTCCTCATGGCGTATCCTCCTCTTGCCGAGACCTCCAGCGAAGAGATCCCGGCTTTGTTTTCAACGGCTTCTCAGGAGAATACGCCTTTCACTTTTCTACAGGAATCGGGACAGAACCCCAGTGCTGGACCAAACTCAGAGCGCAGTTCAACAGCACGTGGCATAAAATGCATCAGACCGTCGCCTATCTCCGTATTCATGGAATCGGATTCGACCATACATATCCTCCGCCCGAGCGCCGCACCTGCACCTGAAAGGTATATCCCCCGTTTGCCGCTGGCGGGTAATCTAACTCATACCCGAGCACAGTCACAGGCACCAGAAACGAAATGTCATAGTTACCTGGATACAAAGCAGCCAGTTGGGTCAAATAGGTAACAAGTGCTGCTGCGTCCATGCTAGAAATCGCGCTCCAATCTATGACATCAAAGATTGCCGGGTCAGCCAAGATCGGCGCGGGGGGTGGCGTGGTAATAGTCGTCATGTCTGCCAAGTATTGATAATAGGTGCTTTCTGGATACTTAATAAAGACCCGCGCGGCCCACGACGTAAACCCTTTAAATGTTACCTTAATCTTCGTGCCATCGAGGGTGGCGGTCAGCCTGGGCGATGGCATCGGCGGAACTATAGGAGAAGCGCCAGAGGGTGTAAGGTAAAGCGGTCCGAAGTCGGCCGTGCCCAATGAGTTCGTGAGACGCAGTATGACAGGAACAGTGCTGTTGGGATCACCATTCCAATGCAGAGTCCTGTCTTGCTGGGCATCGCCGAGCCAGCCAGTGAACATGCCCGCAGGACCATCCACGATTGAGACAGTCGGCGTTGGGTTGCCATTAAAAATCAGTGCCGCCGTGTAGAGTGCCCCAGGGTCAAACGCTGTAGGAATTGAGCTAAGCCACACGGGTTTCATCAGCGTAACAATCGTCGCTCGGGTCCCTGCGGCGCCCCCAGCTTCGTTCGTAGTCAAACTCAGCAGCATAGTGGTGCCAGGAGCTAGGTTGCTGAACGTCACCGTGGTCGCAGTCGTGGTCATGAACTTTTCCCACAACTGGCCGTAAGTGCCATCCAACTGTGGCCTCCATATGCCGTAAGAAGTTGCTCCGGGCACGGCTGGCCATGACAAAGTGCCCGAGGTTTCCGTCACACTCACTGTAACGGGATAAGGGTTGGGAAGGGCCTGGACCTGAGCCTTCAACGAGTTCACAGCTAGGAACAGCATGAACAGAACTGCGGTTACTTTTTTCATTTCATTTTCCTTACCATCGCAAATTGCGGGTTCCTTGGCACAGATGTTTACCTGTGAGCCCTGCTTGGGTAAAGAATTTTGCTGGTCGGCCGCCTCGGCCGACTAGCGGATCTTATAGTAGCGCTCGGCGAGGGGATCGCCCTCGGGTCAGCGTGCTCTCATCGCCCAGCGGCTCCTCGACCTGCCCTTGCCGGCCAGCACGCCACCAACGGATCACGGCGCAGCTCCTCGTGATCGTTCAGGTCTTCGTAACCCAGCGCCAGCCGTAGATGCGCTGCGCCAGCAGTTCACTCAGCTCATGCTCGATCCGCTCCGGCTGGCGCGCGTCGGTGAAACACGCCACCAGCCTCCGGAGCAGACCGATCTTGCGGTCCTCCCGGCGCACCAGCAGCACCCCGCCATCGGTCGTCAGCCGGCTGCCCACGAAGCGCCCCACCACCTGCCGCGAAAAATGCACATGCTGTCACCAGCAACGCTATGAAGATTATTGCCCCTGCCCGTTGACAACCGTAATCGCAACCGTGAGTTTCCTGGCTGGTCAGACCGTTGTCCACCAACAAGAAGGTCATCACCTGGGAAGGAACGCGCGTTTAGGCCGTTCATCCCACCCAAATCCGAGTCCGCTGTCCGGCAGTTCGCCTTCACCGCCGCTGGTCACGCCGTATTTCGTACTCTAGCGCGCGCCACTGCCGATCTCCTTCTGACGTACAAATACACGGTGCCCGCTGTCAACACCACCGTCAATCCCCACAGGATGAACGAGTCATGGTTTTGCAGCGGGCCGGGTGACTTGGGCGGAGGTCCCGGGCCACCGCCGGGGCGTGGCGGCTCGCGGCTCAGAGCGTGTTGCTGACTGCCCTGTAGTTCCGCCAGCATGCCCGTCCCCGAGACCCGGAACGCTAGCGTCTGCCCGGGCGTCACAGGCGCAGTCCCCTGCACGTTATCCGGGGAAACGTCCGGCATCGGCCGGAAGATGCCTGTGCCCCGCGGCTCGAACCTCATGGACTTGGGCAGCATGACCACAAAGCGTTCCTGCGCATTACGGATCTTGGGTTCAAACACGGCTTTGCCGCTGTAGGGCAGTTGATAGACAACCGCGAAACGGGTATCCCCTGGACGCAACGGATAGCGGAAATAGTACTCGCCCTTGTGCTCGCCAGGGGCAGGCTTGTCCCGGAGGGGCTGCCCGTCTTCGATCTGCACGAGTCCCGACTTAACTTGTGCGTCGGGCGGTAACTGGACTTCGAACGGACGATCGTTCATCAGTGTCCGCGGCGGCTTAGAGGCGTTGCGCAACGTAACTAGCTGTTTCACCTCCAGCGTGTCGCTTCTTGCCTCGAAGCGCTGCACATCCATGATGGCGGCCACGCCCTCCAGTTTGTCGACGACGTCATAAACCTGAACCACTACCCGGTTGACATCCGGCTCAACCATCTTGTCGTAAGCGACGCCCTCGTGAACCACGCGCACCAGACGTGGTGTCTTCGGATCGGCCACGGCAAAGCGGAAACGTCCGGCGCTGTCCGTCTTGGTGCGCGCGCTTTCCTTCGCGCTGCCTTCCGATAGAGACAGGAGCACAACTTCATCGCCAGCAGCAGGCTCCTTGGTGGTGCTGTTCGTGACCTTGCCGATGAGGTCGGTAGCCGAGGCCGAGGCTCCGACGGTCAGCAATGTGAACAAAAGGAGGCCGAAGATTCTTCCTGTGGAGGGTAACTCCCAGAACTCCGTCAGAAGAACACTCCGGCTTGAGCCGTGCCCCATCTACCGTCTCCTATGCCTTTGTACGGGCGGGGGCGGCTGGCGTATCGGTCCCCCCAGCACCCGCCTGCTGCGCAACCTGAGGGGACTTGGCGCTGCTACCCACGGCGTTGACGCGCGCGAGGGAACCTGCAAAAGGGCGGCAGGCGACTCGGACGGCGCTAACACTGTTGCCTGCTCCTGGACTTGCGGATTGTGCGCGAAGTTTCCGGCTGTGTCCCGAATCCTGTTGAAAAGTAGATAGCGCATTTCTCTGAGAAGTCATGGAATCTTTTGTTCAAGCCGCCGCTTCGTGTTTCTCGTTGATCTCCCGAAAGCCTTTGATCCTCCGCAGACGGATCTGACCGCTGGCCAGCAGCCCGAACAGCAGCCGCAGCGCCGCGGTTTCGCCGGGCAGCGCGCCCTGGGTCTTCACCCGGCGGCGGAATTCCAACTGCAGCCGCTCGATGGCGTTGGTGGTGCGCAGCGAGAGCCACTGGCTCGGCGGGAACGCGTAGAAGGTCAGCAGCTCCTCGCCCGCTTCTTCCAAACTGGTGGCCACCGCCGGCGAACGTTTCCGCCATTTCCCCAGGAAGGCTTGGTGCGCCCGGGTGGCCGCGGCGCGGTCCTGGGCATAGACGATGCGGTGATAGTCTTCGCGCAGTTCGGCGTGGGCGTGCTGTGGGGCTTTCGCCTCCAGGTTGCGCAGCTTGTGCACGGTGCAGCGCTGCCGTGGCACGCCCGGCCACACGCGCTCCAGGGCCGCCGCCAGCCCCGGATTCCCATCGCTGATCACCAGCCGCGGACGGCCCAGTTTTCGCGCCGCCAGGTCTTCCACCAGCATCTCCCAGGCCGTGGTACGTTCCGCGCCCGCCGTGTGCAGCGTGAGCAGCTGCTTCTCGCCGCTCGCTTTCACGCCGAGCGCCACCAGCACCGCCAGCGAGACCACGCGCCCGCCGCTGCGCACCTTCAAGTAGATGGCATCCAGGTAGAGATACACGATCTCTTCGGCGCTCAGGTCGCGCTTCTGCCAGCTCTGGTAGCTTTCTTCCAGCCGCGCCACCAGCCGCGACACGGCGCTCTTCGACAGCGGCGCGTGCGTCAGCAGGGGAGACAAAGCCGCGCGAATCCGCCGCGTGTTCCCGCCCGACAGATACACGCCCAGCACGGCCTGTTCGACTTCCGGGGTGGCCCGGCGGTAGCGCGGCACCAGCGGCTCTGCCATTCGCGCTCCCCTCCTGCGGGGGTGACCGAGCGCGCCCGCGGCACTGCGACCTGCACCGCTCCGCCGCGCAACACCAGCCGCCGCGGCTTCACTCCATGTCGGTAACCGCTGCGCGTGGCCGCGCGCTGGGAGCGCGGCGCTCCCAGCGCCTCCTCCACTTCCTCTTCCAGCACCTGCTCGATCAACTCCCGCATCCGCTCCCGCAGCCTTTGCTCCAAACTCTCCCGCCAGGGGTTGGCCTCCTCTTGGCCCAGGTCCATCGCAGTGCTGCTAGTCTTCCTCATGGCGTATCCTCCTCTTGCCGAGACCTCCAGCGAAGAGATCCCGGCTTTGTTTTCAGGAGAATACGCCTTTCACTTTTCTACAGGAATCGGGACAGAACCAGTTTCCCGCCGGAAACCACAGCAAACCCGCCAATGCCGGAACAAGCGCGAATTCGGCGCGCAGGGATAACATTTAGGGACTCTCTTGGGCAGCTTGGGTTCCCGGTTTGTCTTGGATCGAGAGCAGCTCCACTTCGAAGATGAGCGTAGCGTTCGGCGCGATGCCGCCCACTATGCGCTCTCCATAAGTAAGCTGAGGCGTTATGTAGAGCTTCCACTTGGAACCTACAGGCATGAGCTGAAGAGCCTCGGACCATCCTTTGATAAGCGACTTGACGGGCAACGTCGCCGGCTGGTTGCGCTTATAGGAGCTGTCGAACTCCGTCCCATCCAGGAGCGTGCCCCGGTAATGACAGACGACCTTGTCACCGAGTGTTGGCTTTTTACCTTGGCCCTGCTTTAGGATCTTGTACTGCAACCCGCTCGACAGCGTCACTACCCCGTCCTTCTTCAAGTTCTCAGCGAAGAATGCCTCTCCCGCCTTCTTGTTTTTCTCCGACAACATCAGCTTGGCGTGCTCGTAGTCCTGTTTCCGCTCTTCCTCGAGTGTTTTCACCGTTGTAGTCACTTCATCGTCGGTCATGAGGAGCTTCTCGCCCGCCAGTGCATCCCTCATAGCTTTTACCAACAGGTCCGCGTTGACATCGATCCTTTGCCACCTTAGGCTCCTGCCAAAGTCAGCCCCAATGGCGTAGCTCAGTCTGTCTTTCCGGCTGTGAAACTTTTGTTTTTCCTGCGGGGCGTTCTTGGTTGCTGCGGCTTGGTCTTCGGTCTTGATCGCGGGGGCCTGCTCCTGGGTCTTGTCCTTGTTTGGAGCCTGCTGCGAGGCGGCATTTCCGGCGAGCAGCGCCATTCCGACTACCATCATGCATCGGATTCCCAATTGTGAGGTCATCGACTTGTCTCCACTTGTCAGCGTCTCCGACTGTATCCGGCGTATCGGAGCCCTACCTTGCCGGGAGGGAACTCCCGGCAGCGGCGGTTTCCCGGATCGAAAGCAGCTCCACCTCAAAGATCAGCGTGGCGTTCGGGCCGATCCTGCTACGGCGCGGAGCGCGTTCGCCGTAGGCGAGATTGGGGGGAACGAAGAGCTGCCACTTGGAGCCAACGGGCATGAGTTGCAGGGCCTCCGCCCAACCTTTTATGACTCCGTTCAGCGGGAAGCTGACCGGCCCCTTGCGCTTATAGGAGCTGTCGAACTCCGTGCCGTTGAGGAAGATTCCCCGGTATTGGCAGACGACCATATCGTCAGCCGTGGGCTTCTTCCCCTCACCCGCTTTGACGATCCTGTACTGCAGCCCGCTCGGCAGGCTCACCACCCCTTCCTTCTCCTTGTTCTCGGCCAGAAATGCCTCGCCTTCCTTCTTGTTTTTCTCCGCGAGTTCTTTCCTCTCCGAAGCGGCCTGCACGTTCCTTCGGTCGGCTTGCACTCCAATCAAGGTTGCCCGGACCTGCTCTTCGTTCATGAGCGTTTGGCTGCCGGAGAGTGCGTCCTTAAACCCCTGCATCAGGAGATCCGCGTCCACCTCTACCGACTGCTTCTGAAGAGCCTTCGCGACATTCATGCCCACGGCATAACTGAGCTTCTCCTTTTGGCTCTTGAAGGCCGGGGCGTTCTGCGCGGCGCCGGCTCCATCGGACTTCCCCACTGCGGGTTGAGTGATCTCGACCTGGATGGCCTTGCCCACATACTTCGCCTTGACAACCAATTCCTTGTAAAATCCCTGCGCAGCTACTTTCAGCTTGCTCTCCCCGGCGCGATGCACGATGATCTTGACTTGATCGCCTTGACTGGGCGATACCGTCACCATCTCCGGGTCTGACGGAATCCATTCCGGGCTTGTTTTCGTTGGCTGCCCCTTCGCATCAATAACTTTGGCTCTGGCTTCCACCGTGTCTTGCGCGTTGGCGCCCACGTAAGTGGGTGCCGAGACCCAGCGCTCTCCCCCATACGTTGAGTCGGTGAGCCGGGGATCCAGTTTGAAGGAAAGCTGGATGCCAGTGATAGTGGAGGCGGGGACGGCCTTCTCTTCCGGCCCTTTCTGTTTTTCCACAGCCTGAGCATCACCAAACGGCAGCAATGGACCGGCGAGCACCAAGAGTGAGAGAATAATCGTGAACGCCTTAAGAGTGCTTTGCTTGTTTTCCATACTTCTCCATCAGAACTGCCCATCCTCTTCCCGGTAGGGGGAGAGGATGGGCACAGAGAGAAAGAGCCACTAGAGAGCTGCTTAGTGGCAGTACTGTGAAGTCGCAACCGGCGAACAGTCGGGACCTGAGGCCTGCGGGCCCACGAGCCTCTTGTTCGAGATTCCCAGGAAGTTCGGGATCGCACCCCCGGGGTTGCCCGCCGTGCCCGTCGCCGGAACGTCCAAGAACATGCGACCGCCGGATAGTGCGGGAGCACCACATGCCCGTTGTCCGGGACCAAACTGACTAGCAGCATCGCACATGGCCCCCGGCTCCACCCCAAAAGTGAAGACCCGACCGCCGGTATTTTCTGGGGCCGTACCATCCAAGGGCAGGATCAGTTCGGGATGGTCGAAGGGCGCCCGCTCGAACCTCACGCGGTCGTCAGTGAGTTCCAGCAGAAAGTCCACGAGTGCGACCTTCTCCTCCTCTGTTAGGTTGGATTGTTTCTCAAGACTGAGGTTGATGATGTTGAAGTCTCGGTGCTCGGCGTTAGTGATGGGGTAGTCTCCGCCGCGGACGTAGAAATCAACCACCTGCCGCAGCGTCAGCTTGCCGCCGTTGTGGAAGTAGGGGCCGGTTAGCTCCACTTCGCGCAACTGGGGCGCCTTGATGCTGCCGAACCTCCCCACGCGGTTGACCATGGGCCACGTGCCCATCTCCGGACCGTCACCATTGTTGTAAGACTCATTGAGGACGCCCGCAGGATTGAAGGGACCCAGTGCGTCAATGAACCCTTCAGTGATCGCAATGTCCGTGAGCGTGTTGATCCCGGCGTGTATCTCGTCCAACTCCGGCATCGAGTCGCCGACGGGAATTTTATTTGCAAAGGGCGCCAGGTAAGGAGGCAGCTTGGGATTGACGACGTCGTCGCTCTCCCCCGGGTTGATAAGCTGGTCTTGTGCGGTTTCCTCGAACAAGCCACCACCGTTGCCGAGACTCGGGTTGAAAGTGACCAGCGCCTGTCCAGGCTCAGTACTGCAATGAGCGCTATCGGCACACGGAGCACCGCCATTTCCGCCAAGGTTCTTCATCAGCAGGGCTGCCAGCGACATCGGCCAGCCGAAGGCGTCATTTGCTCCCCGGCCAATGTCGTCGCAACGGCCAACCACATGTGATTGATCTGCCTCACAGATTGTCACCCCGAGGTTGTACACACCGTTGTCGAAAAAGGCGGATCCGGCTCCGGTTGAGTCGGGCGTGAACGCCAACACGCCGTTGAAGTTGGTGATTCCGTCGGGGAACGCCAGACCCTGCGTAATCAACGGGCCCGTGTTGCTGGGAACGATACTCTGGTTGATGATTCGGCGTTCGACTGCGTCTTGTCCGTTCTCATTTAACTCCGACTCGAGCAGGAAACCCGTAATCACTCGCGTCATGCCCAGGGGCTCAACAAGCGCTTCATTTCCTGCGGTGATAAACTCCCCAATAAAGTCCAAAAGTTGAGCCTTGAAGGTAAACGGCATGGTGTTGTCGGTCAGGGTGGCTCCGGCATGGCACTCGCCGCACCGCGCGGCCCTGAAGTTGGGGTTCTTGAGTGAGAGGTTGGACCCCTGGAAGATATCCAGGCCCAGCAAGGGATCCGGTTGATTCGATCCCGCCGTACGAGTCCCCTTGCAGGGCGCAACCGATACGAGCGTTTGCGTAATTACACCCTCGCCTGCATGCGGGAACAGGCAATTGTTGGCATTTGGGTCTGCGAAAGTGGCATCCCGCTTGAAATTTCCTACCTCTCTAAAGCAGTGCCGTTGAGTCGCGGTGGTACACACAGGCAGCGGGCCAACGAGCCCTGGCTCCCCTACTTCTCCTATGGACTCAAACTGATCCGGATTCTTGTCCAGAAACTGGTCAAGTGGGGTATTGTCCGGCATCAGGAGGGTTGCCCAGACGGCAACTGACAACCCGAAGAAGAGGGACATGTTGGCTTCCATGTGAGTGAACTGGTTGGTGTTGGTCGCACTGGCCGCACCGTTCGCAATCGTGAGAAGGTAGTGATCGAACGGGTCGTCATCAGTTGGCAGGCCGGCCGCTAAGCCCGTTCCGGACGCGCAGTTTGGCGTCAGGGGGTCGGTGGGTGTCCGGCCGTCGGTGTAACACCCGTTGAGGTGGTGGTCGGCGTTCGGCCCGGAATTCGACCAGAGATGGGGGTTGAACGCCCTCCGGATCAGACCCGGGTAATTGATGCAAAGGCCCGGCTTGCCAATTGCAGGGGTTCCAGGTGAACGCTCTCTAGCCAGCAGAGAACCACAAGCCGAACCATTCTGATTGGAGTAGGGTCCGAGCACGCCGTCGGTGGGATCCACCAACTGGTTGGCTAGAGGCGTCACACCGGCCTGCAGCAGCTTCTTGCCAATCTTGGCCCAGTTGCGTCCATCGAAAGACATCTCGAACTTGCTGAGGGCCGGGCCGGTGGCGAGCGAAGCTATACTGACGAAGCGGATGATCTGCCGGGTTGCCGTGAGCCCCGTACCGGAGTCCTCGGTTGCGCCCGGCGTGGTGATGAAGACGTGTTTCTGGGGGTCGGCGGCGCCAAAGACGCTGCCGCCATTGAAGTCATGACGGGCGCGCCCGTCCCAGAAGTTGTCAAAGTTCAGTGCCGCGGCGAAGACTGTGGGAGTGTTGCGGGGCTCCACCCTTCTGAATTGATTTCCACTTCCGTCTGTGCCTGCGAAGCCCGGAATGGGGTCAACGTTGACACTCGGCGGGATGGTCTCGGTCCTGCGCAGATCCGGCAGCAATGAGCGTACCAGACCCACGGCGGAGGGAAGACCGAATGACTGGCCGGGACCAGTTCCAATCGGGGGGATGTCCCGGAACATGCCGAAGTGGACGCCCATGGAGGAGGCGACATCGTTCTGGTCGGTGCCGTCCGGCCTTTGATTGGCGATATTGGCTTTAGCACACACCGTGCGGCTGAAAGGACCTGCAAAGTGAGGGGCACCGTTCAAGGTCCCGGGCGTGTTTTCCAGCACGCCCGCATTGATGGTTGCCACAATCGGACTACTGCACGCCGGGTCGCCGGCAATCTCGGGGTCTCTCAGCTTGTGAATAGGAAAGTCGCTGGCGACCAAGTCGTGATTCGCCCCTTGCAGCGTCGGCGACGATTGGCCGACCTCGAAGAAGAAGTCCGGGCCTGCAGGCCCCGCCTGTATGTCGTTCGGGTTCATCTGGTTCTTGGTGCGGTTGTCGGCGCCGGCGTGGGCGTGACAGGAGCCGCAGGCCTGGACAGTATCACTGCCCACCTGCTGCTCCCAGAACAGGGCCTTGCCCAACACGGCCGCCTTCTGCCTGTTCCTCACGTAATCGTTCTCGTTGGATGGGACGACGTTATTGGCGTTTGTGTTAACGAGGTAACCCGGGTTTGCCCGATTTCCATAAGGAGGCACCCTCAACGAAGGCTTGCGCAGCCCGTTTGGGCCAGTGCCCCCGGCGCCAGTCAGGGGATCGCCCCCATTGGCGCGCCGGATGATATTCCCTCTGCCGGCCGGATCGAAAAGTCGCGCGCCCGCCGGAAGGGGGTTCACGGTACACCCCGGCCTGTACGTCCCGTCGCACTGGCTCGTTATAGCCAACGTCCCGCCGGGGACGGCAGGCCTCGAGTACCCGCTGGGGTTGTTGACGCCGAAGCCGAAATAGCTAGGTTCGCCCGTATCGCCACCGCAGATCATCGAGCCTTCCGCAGGGACAACTTCCGTTGTGATGAGGCAAGTAAAGCTAGCCGGATTGGGCGGAAAGGTCGTCGTGTTGATATCCGGCTTAATTGGGGCGTTGTAGTCAATCTTAGTGTCCTGCACACGAGGGGTGCCCGGCGACACCTGCACGCTCTTGTATGTCCAAACCCACCTGTTCGGGTCGAATGGACCAGTCGTAACTGGAACACCCTTGGGGTTGTTGGCGGTCTTCGTGCCGGCACACCCGGTTAGCTGGTGCCCTTGTGGAGTGCTACACTGGACGAGTATATCTGGGACCATCCATGTGCCCCCGGGATAGTTAGGATTTAGCAGCCGCATTTCTTCCCCGTCGGTCGGATTGTAGTTGAGCGGGTGGAGCAGGAGGGGTGGCAGCGTGACGCCGAAGCCCGGACGGCGGATGACACCGTCGGAGCAGTACGCTGGATAGACCACCGCACTTGGCGATGGAGTATCCGTACCGTGACCAACTGTGGTGGTGCCCGGCGTAGTCTGCACCAGGGGGTCCGCAGAGGTTAACGACGAGCAAAGCGCCATAAGGTACGGATCGTCCAGGAGTTGCTCTAGCTCGTTCCAGATGGGAACGCCTTTCAATGAAGCTAACGGAAACTCAGGTTCGAACAAGAACGCACCCTTGAGTTTTGGGCCCAATTCACTCGGTCCCGAGAACGATCCATTTAATATTGTGCCACCCGATCCCGGGGTGATCTGCTGCTGCTGAGCAGCGGCGGGCATAACGGCCATGGCGTACGTCAGGAAAACCGCCATCGCGGTCCGGGCCGCACCCAATACTCTGAGCCTCGTAGCTTGCGTGATCCTGGGCCGCCTCCTTACAATGGAGGACTCCAAGCTCTGGTAACCGATCAAGCGCGAGACCGCCCGGACGTAAGTGTTCAAGGCCAACCAGCTCGTTCTCATCAAATTTCCCTCCTGTCAAGATATAAACCAACGCACTGTGGGAAGGCCGGCGGAGGATTTGGAAGGAAACCCCAACTCGTCGTAGAATGCGCGCATATTGGGTGATGTCGTTGAGCCAACGCAAGCGAAGAAGAGCGCATTGCGTCGTTTTTCGCCGTTTTGCGTCTTGCCGGTCAGGCTGGTTGTTGTCTAACAGAAATTCTCAACGTTAATTAAATTTATGATATTAATTCGCGTAGATTAACTTTCCCATAGGAGGGTGGTGGACAATGGACAGAGCACATTGTCAAGGAACGGTTCAAATGGCTGAAATCACACGGGGCTAATCTCTATTTTTCTCATCCCAACCCGGTTTATCGATGCGCGGGCGCTTCTTGGACGTGCTCGTAAACAAGCAAGCCGGGCGCGACGGCGGAGGAGATAAGGCTCCTGAGGTCGGCAGACTCCCCACGCTTGTCGCCCATTCGTTCTTTGGCCTACTTCCAACCGGTCATCGAGGAACTGCTTTACAACCCCGTTCCCGACAGCTACCTAGAATATCTGCGGAGCAAAATGAAGCCATTCGCGGCGAGAAGATCAGCAGACGCGGACAGGGTCCGGCCGATGTTCAGAAAAATACGGATTCGGATGATCGCTAACACCCCGCCTCGGCACATTAACGGATCGCGTTCACCAGCTCAATTTTTGATGCAGCCGGGTGCAATCAAAACGGGTCCTCAAGTGTCTTCAGATCCTACCGCTGATCGGAAACCGAAAGCCTGCCAGTGACCGAACTCACTGGATCGAACCTGCGCCATGCTCGTCCAGGCGCAGGTCGTGCCCTGGTGGGGAACGGGGAGACCGGCAGAGTTCAGTCCCAGCGGATTCCACCCCGTCACGGGCACCGCCTACCGGCAGAAGGATAGGCGGGTACGATTACAAAACCGAGTCGTTTCAACAACCGAGCGGACAACCACACACACTCTCGGGAAATGAGAAATTGGAATTTTTCCTGGATTTGGTGTTCGGGAAATGAACACTAGAGCAGGTCGCCGTAGACCCGACGCCGGTACTGCCGGTAGCGATACTCCTGGTAGGGGATGCGGGGGCCGGCGATCGCCAGAATCAACGACACTGGAAGCATGAAAACAAAGAACTTGACCATCATCCACAGGAAGGGCGCGAAATCGCGATGACCCCCAGACCATCAGTGCCAGCAGGACGACCTTCATGATATCCATTGTCGTTTCGGAGCAGGCCGTGGGCGTACGCGAGTCGTTCGCGGAGCCTCCGCGGACGGTCTTTTTCCCGGCATTTTGCGTCGAAAACAGGACAAATTGACGCGCTTTTGCCACCTTTTTGATTGCCTTGTTGGGCGCCAGGATGGCGTCGGCGTCGACGTCGCGCGCCGGCTGCGTGTGACCTGCTCGCCGGCCCGCGACTGACCAGCGACCGGGCGGCACTGCTGCGCCGCGGATGCGGGCGACTTACTCGTCGGTCAGGTAGGGGTTGCGTTCCCATATCGTGGCCATGATACCTAACGTGGCCGAGCGGCACCCTGCACCCTGCCCGGCAAGAGCGGCCCGGCGCTACGTGGTCGAAGGCACGTCGCGCTTCGCCAAGGACGTGAGGATTCCCAAAGCACAAGGGGAGCACTATGGCAGCAAAACAGTGAAGGGTGGCATGAGGGCGGCACCAGAGATCCACGCAGAGATCACGTGAGGATTCCCAAGGAGATCGTCCTGATCTGGGGTCGGCTGTGGTCGAGTTCGTGGCCGACCACGAGCGAGTCCCCGAGAAGAACCGAGCCTCCAAAGGGTGCTCGAAGGTACGCAGCGGGGCACGTTTCATGGGTCTGCGCCGACAAAGAGCACTCGCTCCGCGCGAAGACGGTAGATTTTGGTGAGTCGCTCGCCCAGTGTTGCCTTGGTGATAGGTTCGCTATTCAGCCTGACAGGGTTCGCATTTGAGACGTGGACAACAATCGTTCTGCTGTCACCGCAGTCCTCGGGCGAGATCGACCGCGGTAGGTGGACGAGAAATCCACTAGAGCCAGGCGGGAGCGTCGCGATCACTGTCAGCAGTAGGAACAAACCGGCAAATCCTGCCCCACTCAGGTATTCTCCCTTGGCGCTCATGTCAAGCCGCGTGTATTTGGACACCGGCGGGAGACAAGTCGTTCCCGCGAGTTATGGCCGTACTGCAGTTAACTTTTCTGCGCCTTGCCCTCAGTGTTTCGGTTCACCTTATTCTTGCCGGTTAACTAAGGTCTCGAGTTCAAAAGGGAACCGATTTGGCCCACTATGGTTTCGCCACTGCCAGGCCAGCTATACTCCTGGGGTTTGGGAGAGGGCCATGAGGCCTAAGGCGACGCTCCTCGTCACTGTGCTTACTCTGGTTAGCGTACACAGCTTTGCAACGAGATTGTTGGAACAAAAGGTCCCGCGCCCTAGGGTTTTCTTGGACACCGAATTGTGGTGAAAATGAGTGAGAAATCACACATGGAGGTGTCTGTGAGCGAAGAGCGGCGGGACGGTCGGGGTCGGTGGTCGGCGAAGCGCAAGACCGCGGCGGCATCCACAGACACTTCATTTAGGAGAACCGCTTCCCTATATCGAGAGTTATAGGACAGCGGTCACCTCTTTATCTATGGAAACTCCTATCTCAAGCAGAATAGCAGGCGCGCGGCCCCACTAGGTATTCTTTGACAGACTCTGATTAGTGGCTGTGTCGTTGCCGTACTGAGGTGAATTGTGAAGCTGTACTTCCTGCTGACGCGTCGGGGGCTGCCGGGACCGAGCCAAATCGAGCTAGAGGTCTCTGAGATCTTGCGGTGTCGCGGCTTCCTGATTGAGAGCGGCATCGCCGAGGAGATGTTGGTGTCCCCCGACCAGCTGGCTTCCACACATGATCTCTACCTGCTCAAGTCCTACACCGCGTTATCGCTCAGCCTTGCCGGTGTCTTGCACGCCGAGGGCGCACGGTTGCTCAATCCCTATCCGGGGTGCCTGGCCTCGCGAGATAAGATCATTGCTTCCAAACTCCTCCGCGCCGCCGGGATTCCGGCGCCTCGCTGCTGGGTCACAGCGGACCTGAAGCTCTTGGGCCCGATCGTTGAGGAGACCCCGCTGCTCATTAAGCCTCACATGGGCTGGCGCGGTGAGGGAATTCACATCGTGCGTAACCGGCGGGAACTCGCCGCCGTTCCGCAGCCTCAGACACCCCTGTTGATCCAGGAATATCTCCAGGGCACCGGTGAGGGCTTGCGGATGTATGTCGCCGGCGATCAAATCTTCGCCGTGCTCAAGCGTTTCTCCTCCGCCAGCTCACCCGAACCCGGGCAGCCGTGTGCAGTCACTCCGGAACTACGCGACATCGCTTTGTGCTGCGGCCGGGCTTTCGGCCTGGGCCTGTACTGCGTAGATCTAATTGAAACTCCCAACGGCTTCAAGGTGGTGGATGTAAATGATTTCCCCGACTACAAAGGGGCGCCCGACGCCGCCGTCGCGGTAGCTGATTACATCGAAGGGTTCGCCACCCGGTGGTGTTCCCTCCAGCCATCGGAAATGGTTGTGCCGACTAGAGCACCGCACGCTTCTGGACCAGTAGGCCTCTTCAAGGCCTCCGGCAAGAGTGCTGAAGGCACGCTGAAATTGAGAATGTTGAAAACGGATTTAGGGGCATCGCGGCCGATCCCGCGACTCATTTGCTCGGACTGCTCCTCTGATTTGGTGGACGGGGCCGGGAAGGTTGTCTGCCCCCAGTGTGGGCGCAGTTGGCCTATCCTCGATGGAATTCCTCGCTTTTCCCAACCCTCCTACTATTGGGGCGATTTGCCGCAGAGGGATGCAGCCCGGTTGCTGAGCGAGGCGAGAGAGCTAGGCTGGCGCGAGGCCCTCCTGCGCCAGTTCGCAGGCGATGAAGATCGGTTGTTCTCCGTTGTCAACTGGCAACGGGCCACATGGCTGTCGCTGCTCGGGCTCGGGCGCGACGCCGTGGCGCTCGATCTAGGCAGCGAGTATGGCGCTATCACGCATTCGCTGGCCCACTTGGTGGCAGAGGTCTATTCGGTGGAGGCCATTCCCGAGCGGATCGAATTCACTCAAACGCGGCTGCAACAGGAGGGCATCTCCAATGTGCACCTGCTGCAGGACAACGCGGTCGCCCCGCGCTTCCCAAATAATTCCTTCGACCTCATCGTAGTGAACGGCGTCCTGGAATGGGTGGGCGAGTGGGAAACCAAAGGGCACCCACGGGTCGCGCAGGCGCGCTTCCTCTCCAGGCTGCACCGATTGCTGAAAGATACCGGAGTAGTAGTGATCGGAGTTGAGAATCGATTTGGCTATAACGCTTTGTTTGGAGGCATTGATCATTCCGGGCTTCCGACCACCAGTCTGATGCCGCGGTTTCTTGCCAGCCTGTACCAGCGTTATAGCCGCCGGCTGCATCATCGCGCGTCTCTCAACCCCGAGAAGCCATACCGGACCTACATCCACAGCGAACGCGGATACCGGAAACTGCTGGCTGAGAGCGGGTTTGCCTCAGCAGATTTCTACTGGGCCGATCCTGGCTACAACCGACCCTACACCCTAGTTCCTCTCGTGACCGCGCCCTTGCAAGAGCATCTGCGCGCTAAACTCAGTGATCCTTCGCAAAGACCGCGATCCAGACGGCGGCGCCTGGCCAAAGCCCTGTGGTTCAGCAGTGGCTTGAAACGCTCAGTGATTTCAGACTTTGTAATCTTGGCTGAGAAAGGGGTTGGCCTTCGTCGGCCCCTGAGCGAACGTCTCTCGGAGCACGTGCGCGCCGCTGTGCCGCAAGGGCCCAACTTGGCAGAACCGGTTTTGACGCTCTCGACGAATCAATTCAGCAAGAAGAACGTAGTGCGGGTGTTCGAGTCGGGCGGAGAGAAACCGCGATTCATCCTCAAAACCTCCACTCCGGCGCCGGGGAGCCAAGAAGCCGTCCAGTCGGAGTTTCGCGGCCTCACGCTGGTCCGGCAGCATCTGCGCAGCCAGATCAACCCTCCCTTTTTCGTACCCGAGCCTCTGGGTTCTTTCTCGGTGGGATCGCTCCTTTATACCGTCGAGTCAGTGGCTGCGGAGCAGTCGTTTTCCCGGCTTATCTGCGCGCAGCCGCGCCACCACCAATTGGAGTATCTCCGTCGAGAACTGCCTCGCTGCATCAATGCGGCCAGGCAGTTGGCCCTGATGCTGCGAGGGGAGGCGACGGTGGAGAGGGTCCGAGTTATCGATCCAGGGATGTGGGGTCTCCTGCCCGAATTCATGACCGAGCCGAGCCTGCAGCGGCTCTTACACTTGGCCTCGTCAGTCCCCTTGTCTATCCATAGCGGAGAAGGGGATTGGGTGCAGCACGGAAGCTTTACCGTCGAGAACCTCTTTCTAGAGCCCTCCAGCGGGAAATTGACGGTGACTGATTGGGGGCATTTAACCCGGGGAGTTCCGCCGCTTTATGACGTCTTCAGTTTACTGCTCTCCGTGGTCCCCACAGTGGTCCTAGAAAAGGAAGCGTTAGCCCCAGCGGAAAACCTCCTGGAAAGACAGTTTTTGGCTGCTTTCTTTGGGCAGGGCCCCTGGGTGGAGTTCTTCCAGAAAATGATCCTCACCGCCTGCCAATGGCTAGCCAGTCCACCTGCCCTGGTCTGGGAAATGTTCCTGCAATTCCTATTTCTGCGTATTCAGCATTTTCTCTTGCAAGGCCGTCCATTGACGCGGCGCCAAACCCAGTTTCTGCATCCGATGATGCACAACCTTGTTAGGTTTGTCCATCTGGCTCTGCGACACAGCGGCCAGTTCTTGCTTCCTCCGGACCAGTGGCGCCAGCGGGGAGCGCACCAAGCTTATGGCGCGAATTGTTCTCCAGAGGCTCCCGGGCGCGCGATTGAAATGCCTGCGCGGCGCTCAGCCGAGGTCAGCGAAGAATGACACCTGGGCGAAGTTGAAAGAAGGGCTAGAAGCGCACGATGTCCGAATCATCGAAGCACACTTCACAGCGCAGTGACGAGCATTCATCACCGGGTATGGAAGCTGCCGAACAACGTACCGCCCTCCGCTATCCGTTTTCTGCCGATGCAGAAGTGATTGAATTGCCGTCAGGGCCTCGATCCTCGGCCCGAACCTCAGATCTGGGACTGGAAGGCTGCTATATCGATACGCTGAACCCATTCCCAGTCAAGTCACTCGTTCGGTTGCGAATCCACAAGGGCGGGAAGGTGCTCGATGTCGAAGGCAGAGTTAGGTATCGCCACCCGGGACTTGGCATGGGAATCGCCTTCGTCGGACTAACTGCAGGGCAGCAGTCGGTAATCTTTGAGTGGCTGGCGGAGAATGGCTTGGATCTCAAGGCAACTTCCAAGGAGACTCCGTCTGCTGCCGAAATGGATGGCTCGCTCGCATGCAGGCTCGTTTACCTGCTGGTTCGAAAGGGCATCCTAAGTGAACAAGAAGCTGTCACCTTGCTACGTGACGGTTTTCTCTGAAGCTGATTCGTGGCTGCCGAAAGTTTTGTCCTGGTCTGACCTGTAAGTCCTTCAGCTCGCACGGCAAGTTCTTTCCTCTCCCGGTCGCGCCGGAACAACAATTCGGGCCTCGATCAGGGCCATTTGGCCTCTGGGCGGTTCTAGCTTGCCCCAGTGCCGAACTCTGGGCCTGTCACGGAAGGGCAGTACCGAGGTTTGTAACTCGTGATCCGCGACTCTCCCACTCGGCTTGCTGGTCTGGGACAAGCCAGTCGGGTCCGCACATTTTGTTCCGAGCACGGAACTTGGCCTCAGCATTTGGCTCCCAGTCCATCATGGCGCGGCCGAGGTCGCTTGAGGTAAGCTTCCCTCCAGAGCCAGTTTTGCGACTCCGGCAGCTTTTGGCAGCTCATCCAAGGCGTCCGGAACGTCAAAGGCCCCGGCCTCCAATGCCTCGGCCCATTGGCTGAGGTCAAAGGTCCGGGCCAAGAGAACGACCTCAAAACCTAAATCGTAGTGATGCGCAGCTTCGACCAGGCACCTCCACGATCCGTCACACAGAACGGGTGTGGTAAAGACCACCTGAAACCGACCGGATCTTGCGGATTCACAACCCACCGTAATGTTCTTGGTACACTCTGAGAAAAAACCCGCTTCCCTGAAGGCAATGTTTAGCCGTTCCGTGATAGAGTCGTCGTCACAGACGATCAGGATTCGAGCTTTATCCGGGACTCTCAACTTCAGCCTAGCAGCCGGGTGTGTTTTGTCAGCGGCTTCTTGGGCTGGCTTTTGAGACGCATGGCGCACCACCTCTCGTTTGTTTCCCCATTCTCGAACTCGGCCCTACCGCCACGTTGTTGCCTTGCACTGCATACATACGTCCGCGATACTTTTCAGCCGTTTAATAGTGTAGATTTATGGAGCTTAATATAAAATCTTTAAGCCCCTTACTGCTTTTACCACTGGATCGCCTCTCGATGTCAACGCCTCATCCAGAGAATTTGCCCGAAACAGAAACGGCCCCTAAAGAAGACGTGGACGATTTCTTGTGGCCGAGAGCCTCCGTCACTCGCCCCGAAAACGGTCCACTTCCCGGGATTTCAATTCAATATTCAAAGCGGGAACCGGGCTGCGGTCATGCTGTCGGCCAAGACGCAAGTGAGATTGAGCACAAGGATTCGGGAGGAGACGCCGCGATCCTGGGGCCGCTCGCTGCGGGCCAGCTTTTTCGGCCCGGACTGATCCAGCTTTTTGCGGCCTGTTGTCTGCGCCAGCACCTTGTCGACATCTGGCTTCGCTGCGGATTGCATTTCGTGTCGTTGCCGCGCCCTTAAAGAGTCTGAGCCTCAGGAAATTTCGCGAAGGACGATTTCGACGATTCGCTTTGCCGCTTGCCCGTCCCAAAGTGGTGGGACGCGTCCTCCATTTGTCCTACCCGCGAGGATGCTCCGTGCGGCAGCAACGATTCTTGCAGGATCCCGGCCTACGATTCGGTTGGTGCCCTCTCTGATGGTAATCGGTCGCTCCGTATTCTCTCGCAAGGTCAGGCAAGGTACGCCCAGCGCTGTCGTCTCCTCTTGGATGCCGCCAGAGTCAGTAAGTACAAGTCGGGCTTGGCTCAACAAGCAAAGAAAGTCCAAATAGCCGAGCGGTGGGACAAGCCGAAGTTGTGGGTGACTCTGATTCCCCATTTCCCTTAGTCTCTGCTGCGTGCGAGGATGGACGGGGAAAATTACTGGGAGCTGGTCGGCGAGTCGCGCGATGGCCTGCAGGAGTCCTCGCAGGGTTTCGACTGAATCTACGTTCGAGGGACGGTGGAGTGTCAGCACGGCAAAAGGGCCAAACCCGCCTCCGTTTTGCAGACCCAACTCGCGACCGATCTGTGATTGCTTCGCCAGCGGCAGAAAAAGCCGCAAGGCGTCAATCATGACGTTGCCAACGAGATAGATTCGTTCTGTCGGTAAGCCTTCGCGCTTCAAGTTTCGGACGGCGTCTTCTTCCGTCACGAACAGATAATGGGCCAGTGCGTCCGTCACCACGCGGTTGATTTCTTCGGGCATGGTTCGGTCGAAGCTGCGGAGTCCCGCCTCCACGTGGGCTACCTGAATCCCAAGTTTGACCGCAGCCAGCGATGCTGCGACGGTTGAATTCACATCGCCCACAACGAGGACGAGAGCCGGCCGATACTCCAGAAAGACAGGCTCGATTCGCTTGAGGATCTCCCCTGTCTGCCATGCTTGGGAGCCGGAACCAACCCCGAGATTGAGGTTAGGTTTGGGGATACCCATCTGGCGAAAGAAGATCTCGGACAGTTTCTCGTCATAGTGCTGGCCGGTGTGAACGAGAATGGGCTCGATCTCAGGATGCCTGCGCATCTCACGTAGAAGCGGCGCGATCTTGACAAGATTGGGCCGGGCGCCGACAACGTTCACGATCTTCACTAGTTTGCTCCTGCCTGTTCCTGGGAAGCTTCTGGCGCTAAGGACAAAGCCCCTATGCTTGTACCGTCAGCGCACGCCGACGTGCGCTCGAAACCCTCGATTGTCTTGCTGGTAGGGCGGCTGGCTCGTCTTTATTTACCGGCACTGCGCGATTTGCGGTCGAGAGACCTCGAACTCCGAAAAGGTAGGCACATAAGCGTTTTCGTCCTGAAGGATGAGCTGGGCCGCGATTGATGAGCCCGAAAAAAACCGAAGTTCGACGCGGCGCACCTGATCGTCCGGGACATATGCAATGTCAGCCTTGCCGAGATTTTCATGAGTTTTCGAATCCACCACAGCGAGCATCAGGGAACCGGCGCGCAGGCGCACGTCCAGGCTGGCAACATAACATGTTTCTTTGGCGACATGCAGGGGCTGAGAGACGAGTTGCCCCGCGTATTGCGTGACAGCGCTTTTCACGTGCACACCCGTCCCCGTGGTAGCGTAAGTTGAGGCGCTGTTCCGGCCCCAGGTCTCCAGTGT
>Ga0209055_1000386_pt1 | contig 30977 bp, 22 predicted proteins | sample GraSoiAngelo_110_FD_185875 | JGI IMG/M metagenome (GOLD analysis project Ga0209055, IMG submission 185875) | Grasslands soil microbial communities from the Angelo Coastal Reserve, California, USA - 14_0903_12_30cm (SPAdes) (version 2) | ecosystem: Environmental > Terrestrial > Soil > Grasslands ... | reverse complement strand
CCTCCTGATCGCCGTGTATTTCTCCTGGCGGCGTGAAACCGCAGGAACGGCGTTCGCTGCCTTCTGGTTTTTCGAGAACTTCCTCTATATCGGCACTTATATGGCCGACGCGCGCACCCTGGCCCTGCCGCTGGTGGGTTCAGGCGAACACGATTGGGAAATTCTGTTCGGCCAGTGGGGTGTGCTCGTGCGCGACCAGCAGATCGGCGGCGCCACGCGCAGCCTCGGCTGGATCGGGATGCTGGCGACGGTCGCCTGGCTGGCCTGGATGTCACGCCGTTCCGGAGCTCCGGGTCGCGTCCCCAGTCCGTAGGCGCGCTCGCAGTTCAGGCCGCGCCGGCGCGTTGGTGCCGCGAGCCGCGCCACACTGGGACAAATCCGAAGGAGCATCAAGCTGAAGAGGCTGGGCAAATACGAGATTATCCGGGAGCTAGGCCGCGGTGCCATGGGTGTGGTTTTCAAGGCGCGCGACCCGCGCATCGGCCGGCTCGTGGCACTGAAGACGATCACTGCTGGGCTCGCCGACGACGCTGACCTGCTGCAGCGCTTCTATCGAGAAGCTCAGGCCGCCGGAAGCTTGCAGCACCCCAACGTGGTCACCGTATATGAAATGGGAGAGGAGGCCGTGGGGTTGTAATAGATGCCGTACCCGCCCCGGACCACCGTGCGGCTGCCGAGCCCCAGGGCAAAGCCGACGCGCGGCCCGAAATCCTTGTTATCGCGCTGAATCTGGGAACCGAAGTTGGGATTGAGTTCGGCGATGCGGTTGATGGGCTGTCCGTAATTTTCGTAGCGCAGTCCCAGGTTCAGCGTAAAGCTACCGGCGATGCGGATATCGTCCTCGAAGAAATAGAACTGGCTGAATTGCCGCAGGGGCAGCTCCTCGCCGCCGCGCCCGCCGAAATTTCCAAACCGCTGCAGGGCGAACGTGGGAGCGTTGTTGGCAAAATTCTGGAAGCCGGAAGACGCGCTTGCGGCAAAAAAGTATTCTCCCAGATTGGAGGGAATATCGCGGATATTACTCAACGTGCGCACCAAGTTGGCCCCGAACTTGATGCTGTGCCGCCCGCGGGAGATCGAGATGTTTTCCTGCACCTGGTATAGATTGCTGTTGATGCGGCTGGGCCGGGTGTCGCGTCCCATGGTGAACACGTTTCCTGCGGCCGGAAAGGCCGCCAGGAATGCAGACGTGCCCGCGGGAGTGCCGCCGGGCGCCGGGCTGGTCGCAAAGGTATCTGAGACCGTCACCGAGGGCAGCGTTTCCTGAGCGTTTCCGCTTACCCCCAGCGCACCAAGTTGCGAGGAGATCCGCGTATAGGAGCCACGCAGCTCGTGTAGCGCCCGCGGCCAGGCGTGCGTCCAGAACAATCCGGCATTCTGTGTGCGCTGGAGAAACAGCTCGTGGTAGGACGGCATCAGCCCCGGATCAAAGAATCCCACCTCAAGCGGAGCCGCTCCGACCGTTCGCGGAGTTCTCAGGTCGTCGAAAAGGTAGCGACCGTACAGGTCGTCCTTTTCGGTAAGCCTGTGGTCCACGCGGAACGAGGTCTGATGGTCGCGCACATCGAAAATACCCGCCCGGGACACCAGAAAGGATCCGAACTCAATCGGAGTCCCTCCCACCGTGATCCCGTTGTTGGGCGGTCCGCTGATAGTACATGGGTTGTTGGCGGGTAGCCCGGCGAAGAAGCTGAAGCAGGGAGCAGCCACAAGTGGGAGCCGACCCACGGTTGGGTCATTCAACAGCGCGCTCAGGGTCTGGGTTAGCGGCTGGCGGGACAACGCATTGAGCCCGCGGACGGTCGGTAAAGTGGCTACCTGGGGGTAAAGCGGCGAAAGATCGTTTCGCGCTCCGTCCCACTGGTAGGTCAAGAAGACCCAGGTGGATTCATGCTGCATCGGGCCGCCCAAGCTTGCCCCCAGCACGTTTTCTGCAAAGGGCGCCGGCCGGTCCAGCCCCGCGGCGCGTTCCACGCGATTGGTGGCGTTGAGCGGATCGCGCTGGGCGAACCAGAACGCGCTCCCGTGCCACTGGTTGCCCCCGCGTTCAGTGATGAGGTTGACCACGCTGCCGGAATTGCGCCCAAATTCGGCTTTGTACTGGTTGGTGATTATGCGGTATTCGGCAAACAGGTCGGTGTTCGTGAATTGGGTGGCCGCCCCGCCGAACAGGGGCTCGTTATTGTCCACGCTGTCGATAATGAAACTATTCTCGCGGCCGCGCGAACCGTTTACCGCGAAAGGCACTAGCGTGCTGGCGAAGCTGAACGTACGCACGCTGAATACGCCCGGGGCGAGCAGGGCCAGGCTGTTGATATCGCGCGTCAGCAGCGGCAGCTCGCGGATCTGTTTCTGGCTGAAGGCGGTGCTGAGCGCTGGTGAGTTCGTCTCGATCATGGCGATCTCCGCCGCTCTCACCTCGATGGTCTCGTTTCCCACCGGGGCCACCGTCAAGGTGATCTCCGCGACGTGCACCACCTGGGTCACGCTCAGCCGGACGTCGGAAACCTTAGCCGTGTTGAACCCCCCTTTCAGCACGGTCAGGTTGTAGATACCTGGGGAAACCTCGCGCGCCTCATACCGGCCCTCGTTGTCGGTGCTCACCGCGCGGATCTGGCCGGTCGAAGTGTTCACGAGCTGTACCAGCGCCGCCGGAACACTGTCGCCGCGTTGGTCCTTCACCCGCCCCACAATGCCTCCGCCGATGCTCTGGCTTTGCGCGCCGCTTGGCATCAAAAAGTAGATCATCAGGACAGCAAACAAGAAGCGGTGAACTCTTTGCGGCATGCAGCTCCCCCCAAATATCTGCGGACCCACTTCGCTTGGCCCCGCGCCTTGTTGCGAGAATACGCTAGTTCGAGACCGGCGAAATGCTCTGCTACCTAACAAGCACTCCCAAGGGAGCTATGATTCTTCCGGCACATTCGATTGGCGGCGCCATGGAATTACCCCCAGCCAACGACAGGAGACCCTGCGGGCGTTTCAGGCGGTGCAGCACGCCGCGCCTAAGAATCGAAATGCGGCTTCACGATCCTGGGCTATCATGGCAACAGGACACTGGAGCGTGGCTACCCATCCGGTCCATTTCGATCTCTCGCCTCCGCCTCTCCATACGGCGCGGCTTGTTTGCTCCCTTGCCAGCGGCAAGACGCTTTTTCTCGCTCCGGGTTTCGCAGAGGCCCAGCCCGGAGGCGGCTGCCTACTACACGGAAGGCCGCCACAGGCCGCACTGCTCCGAGTCCGCGATTTGACCGTGCAGCTCGCAACCGACACGGGAGCCGCGATACCCGTAGTCGAAGCAGTCAGTTTTGACATTGCGGCGGGCGAAGCGGTCGGCATCCTTGGCGAGTCCGGCTGCGGAAAGACAACCACCGCGCTGGCGCTCCTGCGCTTGCTGCCTCCGGGGGGCAAGATTGTTCGCGGGTCGATTGAGTTCGCCGGGCGCGAGCTGGTCACCAGCGGCGAGCGCGAACTGGAAAAAATTCGTGGCGCGGAGATCTCCCTGATCTTTCAGGAGCCCGGGATCGCACTTCACCCAATGAGGCGCGTGGGGGACCAAGTGGGCGAGGTAATTCATGCGCACCGCGGGTGGAACTGGAAGCGGTGTCGCGAAGAAGCGGCCACCGCCCTGGCGCAGGTCTTCTCCGGCGAGATCTCTCGCATCTCCGAGGCCTACCCACACCAGCTAAGCGGTGGACAACGCCAGCGCGTGTTGATCGCGCAGGCGCTGGCCTGCCGGCCGGCGCTGGTGATTGCCGATGAGCCCACGGCCTCGCTGGATGCAACCACCCAGGCCGAAATCCTGGCGCTGATCAAGGACCTAAAGCTGCGACTGGGGGTCGCGTTACTTCTGATCAGTCACAATCCCGCCATTCTTGCGGGGCTCGCCGACCGCATCCTGGTGATGTATTCCGGCCGCGTCGTCGAAGAGGGCCCCCTTGAGCGGGTGTACCGCGCGCCGTTGCATCCGTATACAAAGGGGCTGTTGGCTTCGATGCCCCGGGGCGCCAGCGAAAGTCCCGCGGCGGGGAAGGGCAAGCTGCCGGCAATCTCCGGCAGCCCGCCAGACCCGGCGCGTTTGCCTCCGGGTTGTCCCTTTGAGCCTCGTTGCCCGGATCGCCTGGCCATCTGCACCACCCGCGGACCCGCAGAAGTACAGCCCGAAGCAGCGCGCCGGGTGTGGTGTTTCAAATATGGCGGCTGAGCAGACTTCCCCTGAAGTCGCCTCGACACTGCTGCGCGTCAAAGGCCTGCGCAAGTTCTACGAGCAGCGCCGGTGGCTTTCGCGCAGGAGGTTTGTGGTCCCGGCGGTCGATGGCGTGGATCTGGCGATCGCCCGCGGAACCACGTTGGCCCTGGTGGGCGAGTCTGGCTCAGGAAAATCAACGCTGGCGCGCTGCCTCGTGCGCCTTGAGGAGCCAACCGCGGGCGAGATCTGGTATGACGGAAAAAACTTGTTGTTGCTCAGCCGCGCAGAGCTGCGCGCTATCCAGGCGCACATCCAGCTCATCTTTCAGGACCCTGCCGCGGCGCTCAATCCGCGCCTGACCGCACTAGAGATTGTCGTCGAACCCCTCCTCGTGCAGGGCCGCGGCACCCGGCGCGAGCGGCGTGAACGCGGCCTCGCACTGATGGAACAAGTCGGGCTGCTGTCGCAATGGGCCGAACGCCCGGCCGCAGAGTTTAGTGGCGGCCAGCGTCAACGGCTGGCGATTGCGCGAGCGCTGGCTCTGGAACCGAGGCTCCTTATCCTTGACGAAGCGCTCTCCGCGCTGGATCTTTCCGTCCAAGCTCAGATCGTTAACTTGTTACTGGAACTGCAGGTGTCGCGCGGGCTGACCTATCTATACATCACGCACGACCTTAGCTTGGTCGGCCACCTCGCCGACGAGATGGCGGTGATGCAACGTGGGAGAATTGTCGAGCGCGCCTCCGCCCCGGAGTTGCTGCGCCACCCACAGCACGCGCACACTCGGGCGCTGGTCGCGGCGGTCCCTCGAGTGGAAGCTTTCACCTCCGGCCAGGTGGCGCCCTAATGCGCTTCTTGGCAGGCAGGCTTCTTCACGGATTATTTCTTCTGTTCGGTGTTTCGGTGCTTTCCTTCCTGTTCGTTGCGCTGGCGCCCGGCAGCTTTCTGGACGAGATGCGCTTGAGTCCGCAAATCTCGCCGGAGACAGTTGGGGCGCTGCGGGCCCAATACGGCCTGGATCGGCCGTTGCCGGTGCGGTACGCCCGCTGGGTGCGGTCGGTCCTGCGGGGCGAGTTGGGTTTCTCGTTTGCCTACAACACCCCGGCGGCGCCGCTGCTCCGAGTGCGGGCGCGAAACACACTGGTGCTCACTGGATCGGCCACGCTGCTGGCGTGGGCGACCGCCATCCCTATAGGAGTGTGGGCCGCCGCGCGGAAGGGCCGCGTTGTCGATCAACTCACCACCGCGAGCGCGACGGCACTGCTGGCTGTTCCCGACCTGCTTTTGGCCTTGGGTCTTTTGCTTCTGGCCGTGCGGACCGGGTGGTTTCCGACCGGGGGAATGGTTTCCCTGGGCTTTGAAGCGCTGGGGTTCGGAGCAAAGGTGAAGGACGCGGCCAGACATCTGACTTTGCCGGTTGTAACACTTGTTGTGGGCACGCTCCCTGTGCTTGTGAAGCATGTGCGCGCCGCCTTGATTGAGGTGCTGGATTCCGCGTTCTTGCGGGCGGCGCGAGGTCATGGCATCCCGCGCCGGCGGCTGCTGTTCCGCTACGCGCTGCCTGCGGCGGCGAACCCGCTCATCTCCCTTTTCGGGTTTTCGGTGGGCGCCCTGCTTAGCACTTCCCTTTTGGTCGAAGTGGTGATGAGCTGGCCCGGGCTGGGGCCCCTTCTGCTGGAGGCGATTCTGGCGCGCGATCTTTACCTGGTGATTGGCGCGGTGATGTTCTCGACCGTTTTTCTGCTGGCCGGCAACCTGCTCGCGGATGTCCTCCTCTATGCGAACGACCCGCGGATCCGCACCGGAGAGCGCTGAACATGCGGCGGCGAAAAAAGCTCGCGCTCATCATCTCCCTTCTAGCCGGATTACACGCTGTGGTGCTGGGCGCGGGATTCTTCGCGCCCTATGACGCGGCGGCGCAGAAGCGCGAACTGCCGTTTGCCCCGCCCATGCGGCTTCACTTCCTGGATGAGCGAGGAAACTTCCATTTGCGGCCGTTCGTGTATCCTGTGGTGCCGCGCAGGGGCAGCTACACCGGATACCAGGAAGATCGCAGCCGCGCCTTCCCAATGCGCTTCTTCGTGACCGGGGCACCCTACTCGGTTGCAGGACTCTTCCGCGCGCGGCTACACCTGTTCGGCGCGGATCCTCCGGCGGAGGTTTTCCTGTTCGGCACGGATGGGTTTGGACGGGATTTGTTTTCGCGGATGCTCTATGGCGGGCAGATTTCGTTGTTGGCAGGCCTGTTGGCCGCCGGGCTCTCGCTGGCCCTGGGGCTGGTGCTGGGCGCAGTAGCCGGCTTCTACGGCGGCTGGGCGGACGAGACGCTGATGCGCGGCGCAGAGCTTTTCCTCGCGCTGCCTTGGCTGTACTTGTTGTTTGCCATCCGTGCGTTCCTGCCGTTGCAGATAGGCCCGGCGCAGGCGTTTCTGCTGTTGATTGTCGTCATCGGCTTAATCGGGTGGGCGCGCCCGGCGCGGCTGGTGCGCGGCGTGGTCTTGAGCGCGCGCGAACGCGACTACGTGCGCGCTGCGAAGGGCTTTGGGGCGACGGATATCTATCTGCTGCGCCGCCACGTGCTGCCGCAGACGTTTGGCGTGCTGCTGACCCAGGCGGCTATCCTCGTGCCGCAGTACATCCTGGCTGAGGTGACTCTGTCGTTTCTCGGACTGGGCGTGGGAGAACCGGTGCCGAGTTGGGGTAATATGCTGGCCAGCCTCCAGCAATATTACGTGCTTGCCTCGTACTGGTGGATGTTCCTTCCGGGGTTCGCGCTGGTGCCTTTCTTTCTCGGATACTCGGCGCTGGCAAACGCTCTTCACGAGCGGGTGAAAGCCGTACTGATCTGAGATCCAACCAGAGCGTAGAACAGGGGGAAACGGTCGCATGACCAACTGTCTGCTGCGAGACCTGGCAGCCCTTCTGGCTGCCGCGGCACTGTGGGCCAGCCCTGAGAGCTTGCAGAAGCCTGTTGAGAAGCCCAGGGAAGAGCTCTTGCTCAACAACGCGGAGATTGGCCGGTACGGCGGCCAACTGGTCGTCTCCTTGCGCTCCGAGCCCAAGACGCTCAACCCGGTCACGATGACAGACAATCCCTCGAAGGAAGTCATCTGGCGGATGATGGCCGACCTGGTTCACATCAACCGCTTTACCCAGCAGACCGAGCCTGCGCTCGCCAAGTCGTGGAAGGTATCTCCTGACGGCCTCCGCTACACCCTGAAACTGCGCCGCGGCTTGCGCTTTTCCGATGGCCATCCGCTGGACGCAGACGATGTCCTGTTCAGTTTTCAGCTCTACCTCGACGAAAAGGTGCATGCGCCGCAGCGCGACCTGCTGATCGTCGGCGGCAAGCCTATTGCCGTGCGCAAGCTCGACTCAGAGACTCTGGTCTTCGAGCTGGCGCAGCCCTACGGAGTAGGCGACCGGCTGTTCGATGGCTTTGCGATCCTTCCGAGGCATCTGTTACAGAAGGCGTACTCCGAAGGCACGCTGGCGCAAGCGTGGTCGCTGACTACCCCTCCCGAACAAATCGCCGGCCTGGGGCCCTTTCGCCTGAAGCAGTATGTTCCCGGCCAGCGCTTGGTGCTGGAGCGGAATCCGTACTATTGGAAAGCGGATCGCAAGGGCAACCGCCTGCCTTACCTCGACGCGCTTGTGTTCCTTATTGTGCCCAGCGAAGACGCGCAGGTGATTCGTTTCCAGGCGGGCGACACGGACGTGATCAGCCGGCTGAACGCGGAGAACTACGCCGTGCTGGAGCGGCAGCAGCAGGCCCGCGGCTATACGATGTCGGACATCGGGCCGGGATTGGAGTACAACTTCCTTTTTTTCAATCTCAACGATCTCGCTGCCAGGTCGCTGCCGCAGATCGCGCGGAAACAGGCCTGGTTCCGGCAACTGAACTTCCGGCAGGCGGTTTCGGCGGCGATCGACCGCGAGGGAATTGTCCGGTTGGTTTACCAGGGCCGGGCCGAGGCGCTGTGGGGTCAGGTATCGCCGGGCAACAAGCTTTGGGCGAACCAGGCCTTGCCGCGGCCGCCGCGGTCACTCGACCGCGCCCGGGAGCTACTGCGCGCCGCGGGCTTTTCCTGGAAGGCCGACGGGACTTTGGTGGACGCCGGTGGTGACGTGGTGGAGTTTTCCATCGCCAGCAGCGCCTCAAACGCCGAGCGCACAAAAATGGCCGCCATTATCCAGGACGACCTAAAGCAGCTCGGAATGAGCGTGCACGTGGTCCCGCTCGAATTCCGCGCCCTGCTCGCGCGGGTCCTAGACAGCCGCGACTACGAAGCGTGCGTGCTGGGCCTCGCCAGCGGCGACGGCGACCCGAACGGGGACATGAACGTCTGGCTTTCCAGCGGCCCCCAGCACCTCTGGAACCCCGGCCAGGCTCAACCGGCCACGTCCTGGGAGGCCGAGATTGATCGGCTGATGCAGGGGCAGCTCACGGCGCGGAAGTACTCGGAGCGCAAACGCCTGTACGACCGCGTCCAGCAAATCGTAGCGGAGAACCAGCCGATGATTTTTCTGATTAGTCCCCATGTTTTGGTAGGCGCCAAAAATGGCCTGGGCAATTTCCGGCCTGCCGTTCTGGACCACTACACGCTTTGGAATGTGGAGGAGTTGTTCTGGCGCGGGAAATAGCCCCTTGCGGGGCTAGGAAACACTGCCCCCCGGCGCGATTGCGCCCCGCGCGGCGGTCGTGGGATGCTGTTCGTCAAAATGTCAGTGAAGCCGCAGGAAGAATTAATCACGCAGCTAGCCGGTCTCGAGGAAGAGTCGTCCCGCGAGGAATTTCTCCAGAAGAATCCCCAGCTCCGGGAGCAGCAGGTGGTACTCCGCATGGCCGACGAAGTGGCCAAGATCGCGCGGGTGGATATCGAGCGCGCCGATCGCATGGCGCAAACGGCAAGCTGGCTCGCGGAGGTATTGGATGATGACTATTGCCGCGCCCGCGGCGCGCGCGCTGTGGGCCACCTGTTTGCTTTGAAGGGGAAGTATCAGGAGGCCATCCAAAGCTACCAAAAGGCCCTGGACCTTTTTGAGCGCGGCGGACAGGAATCCGAAGCGGGCATCACTCTGAGCAGCTCACTCCAGCCGCTCATTTATCTGGGCCGGTATCAGGAAGCGTTCGATCGGGCGCAAATCGCGCGAGAGGTCTTCCAGCGCCAAGGGGACCGGAAGCGACTGGCACGGCTGGACTCCAATCTGGCTAATATCCTCCACCGCCAGGACCGCTTCGAAGAGGCGCTGGTGCTCTATGGGCGCGCAAAGCAGGCGCTCGAGGGCTTTGGCGAGCACCAAGATGTCGCCGTCGTGCTCGCCAACATGGCGGTCTGTTCCGTCGGCCTGCATAACTTCGCGAGCGCGCTCGATGCCTACCAGCAGGCGAGCGTTTATTGCGAGCGGCATAACATGCCGCTACTCGCGGCGCAAGCCGACTACAATATCGCCTATCTTTACTATCTGCGCGGCGAATACACGCGCGCGATTGAACTCTACCGGGCTTCCCGCGACTTCTGCGATCGCGTGGGCGACACCCATCACCGCGCCCTGTGCGACCTTGACCAGGCGGAGATGTATCTTGAGCTGAACCTCGTCGAAGAGGGTGCGCAACTTGCTCAGCAGGCTTTTGCCCGCTTCGAAGAACTGGGGCTGGGATACGAGGCCGCCAAAGCCCTGGTCTTCCTGGGCATCGCTGCGTATGGGGAGCGCAAGCCGTTTCGCGCGCTGGAGTTTTTCACCAAGGCGCGCGAGCGCTTCACAAGCGAGAAGAATTGGATCTGGCCCGCGCTTCTGGATCTCTACCAGGCGCTCGTGCTTTATCACGAAGGGCGCGCGTATGAGGCCCGGCGGAGTTGCGATGCGGCGCTGCGCTTCCTCTTCCACACCTCGCTGGCGGGTAAGGCCGCGCTCGCAGAGCTGTTGCGTGCCTGTTTGCATCTCGAGGCCGGCGAGCCGGCTCCGGCCCGATTGTGCTGCGACAGGGCGATGGAGAGAATCGAACGCGCCGGGACCCCCACGCTGCGGCCACTGGCCTGCTTCGTGCTCGGCAACGTGCACGAGGCCCAGAACGAAGCGCTGGCGGCCTACCAGTCCTATCGCAACTCGCTGGTAGCATTGGAGAGCCTGCCGAGCCACCGCCAGCCCGAGGAACTGAAAATCCCCTTTCTCAAGAATAAGTTCGCTGCATACGAAGCCTTCATTGCAACCGGCCTCGGAGAATCGGGCCTGGCAGGCAGCCAGGAGGGCCAGGAAGCTGCATTCGCAGCTATCGAAAAGGCTAAGTCCCGGCAGCTCGCCGACCTGATCGCCTTCCGCGCACACGCCCTGCCGGCCCCGGCCGGGACGCGCAGTGGGCTGGTTGAGCAAGTGAAGGGCCTGCGGGAAGAGCTGAACTGGTATTACCGCCAGGTTGATCTCCAAGAGTTGCGGCTAGAGCAGCGCTCGGGCGAACACGCTGGCCATTTGCGGCAACGCGTCCGCGAGCGCGAAGCTCACCTGCTTAAAACCCTGGGTGAGTTACAGGTCGGCGACGAAGAGTTCCTTTCCTTGCAAAACGCGGGCACGATTCCGCTGGAAACCATCCGGAAAGTTCTGCCCCGCGACGCGGTCCTGCTGGAGTACTACCAGGCGCGGGACACCCTCTACGCGTGCGTCGTGGACCGCTCGCGGCTGAACATTCTTCCGCTCACGCCTGCCTCGAGAGTGAGAAACTTGCTCCGCCTGCTGCAGGAACAATTCTCCAAATTTCGCCTGGGACCCGATTACCTGCGCGAGTTCGCGGACCCCATGCGCGAGGCCACGCTGCTCCACTTGCGCGAGCTCTATGCCGAACTGCTCGCGCCCGTGCGGGACCAGCTGGCGGCCCGACGCCTGATCATCGTCCCCCACGGCTTCTTACACTATCTACCCTTTCACGCGTTGTTCGACGGCACGCGGTTCTTGGTGGAAGACTACGCGATTTCCTATGCCTCGAGTGCCAGCCTCTTTTATCTGTGCAGCACCAAGAACAATGCGGTGGAGCAGCGTGGCCTAGTCCTAGTGATGCCCGATGCGAGAACGCCGAACCTGGCCGACGAGGCTCAAGCCGTCGCCCGAGTACTTCCTAACGCGCGTCTCCTCATTGGCGAGCAAGCCCGCGAAGAGGCGCTGCGTGCTTATGGCCCAGGCAGCCGCTTCGTGCACTTGGCCACTCAGGTGTTGTTCCGCCAAGACAACCCGCTGTTCTCCTCATTGCGCTTAGGCGACACACAACTGAGCCTGTTTGACCTGTACAGTTTGCGCCTGCCCTGCGAGCTGGTTACCCTGAGCGGATGCGGACCGGGCCTGAGTTCCACAAGCAACGGGGAGGAACTAGTGGGCTTGGTCCGTGGCCTGCACTATGCCGGAGCGCAGTGCGTGCTAACCAGCCTTTGGAATGTGCCCGGGCCCAGCTCAGCCGAACTCCTGGTCGCCTTCTATCGTCGCCTCCAAGGGACTACTGACAAAGCGCTGGCCCTGCAGCAGGCGATGCTTGAACTTCGGCAGACCTATCCCCACCCCTATCACTGGGCTGCTTTTTCGCTCAGCGGTTACTCCGCCCTATCGTCCTAATTCCACTCGCTTGAAGCCAGGGGATATTTAAGACTACTAGTACCTCGCGGTCGAGGCCTCTAGGGTAACAGATTCGTCGAACTCCACTTGGGCCGCGGGCCTTGCATGCCGCAATTGTGGGTTTCGTGTTCAACTGCTCGTTTCTGCCGCGCGAGTCCGGCTCTTAATAGCTTGAAAAGAAATAGGATATGTCTGAAGTGGCCTTCTGCCTGTGGCAATTGTCCCTTCCGATAGCTGATTGCGAAACGTCCACGAGCTTGAGCGCCGGCAAGCTCCGGTCCAACGAGTCCTAGTACCAACGTTTCTGGGATGTAGTAAGCCTAGTCCATTCCCTATTCCAATTTGGAACGATATCCTTTTGGCCGAACGGAGAACAGTGAAAGGCTGAGAGTTTCAGGAGTGCTTTCGCAAGGAGAGCAGCAGTGAGAAAGCAGATCTTGATCTGGCTAGGCAGCATGCTTCTGCAGGCCGTGCTCATTCCAGTGCAGGCCGCAGCGGGCACCAACAACTATATCCTGCGGACGTCCACCGGCACCAACGCGACGATCGTTTGCAGCCGTTACGGCCTTCAGATCGTCCGGAACCTCGGCCAGGCGGACGTGTACTTGGTCCAGGGTTCGGATTCTGTTCCACCCGACATCCTCCAGCAGTGGATGAAGGGCGACCCGGACGTAAAACATATCGAGCCGGACGACGACGCCAACGTCCCAGAGAAATCGTTGGTGAGCAACCCCTCGTACACCAGTGCGCCGCTGACGGCCGCGATCACTGATCGTGACCTGATCAAACTCTATGGCACAACGGCCTGGGTTGGCTATGTGCAGCAACCGGCGATGGGATTGATTAACGCTTTCCTCGCGCAGAAGCGGAGCACCGGGACAGGGATCGTGGCCATCATCGACACGGGGGTGGATCCGCGGCACCCGCTGTTGAGTTCTGTACTGGTCACCGGGTATGACTTCACACGAAATGTTGAAGGTGCAGCTTCGGAGTGGAACGACCTCAACCAATCCACCGCAGCCATCCTGCAGCAGTCCTCGGCGGCAATTCTGGAAAAGTTGAGCGTTGTCCAGCTCAATCAATCTACGGCGGCGATTCTCGAACAGTCCACCGCTGCGATTCTCCAAGGCAAGAAACCACCGGCCTACTTCGGGCATGGAACGATGGTCGCGGGCTTGGTCCACCTGGTGGCTCCCACGGCCAAGATCATGCCACTCAAAGCCTTCAAAGCGGACGGCAGCGCACGGCTCTCGGACATCGTCCGCGCCATCTACTATGCCACCGACCACGGCGCCAGGATCATCAACATGAGCTTCAGCCTGCCGCGCTTCTCCGACGAATTGATGCGCGCTATCAATTACGCCAACCGCAAAGGCGTCATCTGCGTCGCTTCGGTCGGAAATGAAAGCAGGCGCGATCTGGTCTATCCCGCCGCGCTGGGCAACGTCACAGGGGTCGGATCCACTAACTTGCATGACCAGCGCTCGGCGTTCTCTAATTACGGAGCCGACCTGGTCACGATTGCGGCTCCCGGCGAAGGCCTGGTCACCACCTACCCCGGCAAGCACTACGCCCAGGTCTCGGGAACTTCGTTCAGCGCCGCGCTGGTCTCTGGCGGGGCGGCCCTGCTCATCGGTGCGGTTAACTCCGACACCCGCATCAGCTTGGAACAAGCGGATGCCCGCCGCGCTTTTTCCCGGGCCGCGGAGTGTAAGGAGTGCGACCTCGGAAGCGGAATCATCGATTTAAGTGAGGCTGTCCAATATATTCGGCAGGAGAAACTCCCGGACACGAAGTGACCCCCAGGCTGCGCTTCAAAACCATGCGGAACCGGGGGCGTGGTCGAATACCATGATGACGACACTGAGGGAAGGTTCTGGCGCCGCAAACGATGTGTCCGCACAGCTGCGCCGGATCAAGCAGCTCGAAGAGCAGCTCCAGCAAATGCGCACGGCGGCCGTCTGCGCGCTGAACCAGATGCTCGACTTGAAGGACCTCAACACCGGCGTGCACAGCACGCGTCTGGCGGAGTGGGCCCTGCGCGTCGCCGAGCAGCTCGGGGTAAGCGAGCAACAGTTCCGCGACATCGAGGCGGCCGCCATCCTCCACGACATTGGCAAGGTCGGCGTCCCCGACGCCATTCTGAATAAGCCGGGCCGGCTCACCCCCGAAGAGCGGGAAGTCATCAACAAGCACTCCGAGTATGGCTGGGCGATCATGCGGCTGATCCCCGGCTTTGAGCGCGCAAGCCTGTTCGTGCTGCACCACCACGAACGCATGGATGGGAAAGGCTATCCCGCCGGGCTGACGGGCGAAGACACGCCCCTTGGCGCGCGCATCGTTGCCGTGGTCGATGCCTTCGATGCCATGGTTTCCAACCGCAGCTACCGCCAAGGCCTGCCGGTCGAGGAGGCGATGCGGCGCTTGCGGGCCGATAGCGGAACGCAGTTCGACCCTAAAATCGTGGAATCCTTCGTCCGGTTGGCAGTCCAGGAACTTCCCGAAGTTTCGCAGATCGTGGAGCCTAGGCTAGTCACCCAGTTCGTGCCCTAGGTCAGACGACTTCCTCGAGATCTCTTCCTACCTTTCCCCGTCGGTAAGATTTCCCTTTGAAAGCGCGCTTGCCAGAATCTGTACGCGCTAAGCATGCTTCGGTTGCCAGAATCTGCAGGGGCGGGGCATGCCCCGCCCGCGCGCAGCTCCGAGTCTTGGTGAGTCACCATACCGGGAAGGCCACCAGGCCGAAAGTTGCAAAGAGGCTCTTGGAACGAGCCGCGGGCCCGCGGGGTTCCGCTCGGTTGCCAATAGCTGCGCGGCTCCGACCAGCGGTTCCCATAGGGCAGACTGGTGATCAATCCCTGCACGCGGTATACTTATCTCGCGTGACGGTGGCGCGCAAGATCGTTTTCCTCCTCGCGGCGTTCCTACTTGCCGCCACGGCGCTTGATTGTCTCGCCCAAGGCCAGATTGGCGATGAAGCCATGGCGTGCTGCCGCTCGATGCCCTGCACGCCGGCCAACCAAAGTCATGATTGCTGCAAGACAATGGTTTCCGGGCGGACGCCCAGCGTGCTGCCCACGGCTCGGACCTCACTGCATGCACCACCAGTTGCGGTTGTCGGGCACGCACCGATGCTTGAAGTCGCTAGTCTTATTCCGGTGCTCACGCCACCGGTCGAACCACAGCAACACTCTCCTCCAGAGCTCTACACTCTTCACCTATCCCTCCTGATTTAGACCTGCCTCCAGGTGTGCCTACAACACACCCACGTATCTATTCGTGTCCTTAGATAGGTTCTGCGTTGGCGAGCTAGGCAGCCGCAGCGCGGATCACGCTTCCACCGCAGACCGGCGGAACTCTCAAGCCTTTTCAGGAGGTGAATAATATGTCGGCAACACGCCGCGAAAAATCGGACAGTGGATTCATTCTCAGGCTGAGTCTTTGCAGCCCTCTTGTGCTGTTCGTATCTCTTCTGCAGGCAACGGCGTCTCTCGCCCAGGAGCCTGCCAGAGAGCCGGGCACAAGCGTTCGGCCGCGGGCTGAATCGGCACATTCGCAAGCTGTCACTTCGTTATCAGACTTACTGAAAGAAGCGGAGCAGAACAATCCCAGCATCCAGGCGGCGCGTCACGCATGGCAGGCAGCACAGCAGGTTCCGACGCAGGTTTCAACCCTGCCCGATCCCCAATTCACGGTGCAGCACTTCAGCGTCGGAAGCCCGCGGCCCTTTGCCGGATACACGAACAGCGAATTCGCCTATATCGGTCTGGGCGTCTCCCAGGATTTCCCCTACCCGGGGAAGCTGCGCCTACGGGGGCAGATAGCGAAACGTGAGGCTGACGTCTTGCAGCAGCGGTACGAGTCCGTAGGCCGCTCCGTGCTCGCCGGAATCAAGTCGGCATACTTCCAGCTCGGCTATCTGTCCAGAACGCTGGCCATCCTTGAGAGCGACGGAGAACTACTTCGTCAGGTTGAAAAGGCGGCGGAGGCACGCTACCGCTCTGGGATGGGGAACCAGCAAGACCTGCTCCAGGCACAGCTTGAACAGACTAAATTGCTCCGGGAAATCACCATGCACCATCTCGAAGTGGCTAAGTTGCAGGCACAGATCAAGCAACTTCTCAACCGCGCGCAATCGTCGCTGGACATAGAACCTGCCGACCTGTCCGAGACGCCGCTGGAATATTCATTTGAACAACTCCTGTCTGCAACGAAGACTCAGAACCCAAAGATCTCGGGCGCAGGGAAAATGGTGGAGAGGCAAGACTTGCAAGTAGACCTTGCGCGAAAGGACTTTTATCCCGACTTCAATCTGCAATACATGTGGCAGCGCACCGACCCCACCAAGTTTCGCGCCTACTACATGCTGAGCTTTGGCATTCGAGTTCCGATTTATCGTGGGCGCAGACAGCGCCCCGAACTGGCCCAAGCCGAGGCAGAGCTGAATCGCTCTCGCAGCGACTATGAAGCACAGTCGCAACAGGTCGCTTTTGAGCTTCGTACTGAATGCGTAACCGCGCAGAAGACTGCCGAGTTGCTGAAGATCTACCGTGAAGGTTTGCTTCCCCAAGCCCGCGCCGAATTCCAAGCGGGCGTGGCCGCCTACGAAAACAACCGGCAGGATTTCCAAGCGCTGCTGGCCTCTTTTCTGGATGTCCTGCGTTTGGACGAAGAGTACTGGCAAAGGACCACCGAACACGAGACGGCATTGGCGAGGCTCGAAGAACTAACCGGATTGTCATTGCGCGAGGAAGGGGCAAAGAAATGAAAAACTATCGCACAGGATTCTTGCTGACACTGATTGGCAACATCGCGTTCGCCGGGGTCTTGGCGGGCTTCTGGTGGCATTCCCGGGCGGCCAAGTCGGCGGCGAAAGCGGAATCCCAGCAGGCGAACTCGGCCGCGCAAGTACCTGGGTCAGGCTCCACGGCTGCATCGCCTGCACCGGCCGAAACACCTTTGGTGCCGGTACAAATCTCTTCACAGCGCTTACAAAGCATCGGAGTGAAAACCGGCGAGGTCGAACGCAGGCCCGTCGAGGACGAGATTCGCGTCACAGGCAACGTCGCTGTGGACGAGACTCGGCTCGCTTACGTCCAGGTGCGGTTTTCAGGCTACATCCAGAAGGTCTTTGCCGACGCCACGTACCAATACGTCCGCAAGGGGCAGCTTTTGTTCACCATCTACAGTCCGGCTGTTGTGGCTACAGAGCGTGAGTACCTGGTGGCAAAGCAGAACCAGCAGCGGCTAGCGCAGAGCACCGTCACCGGCGTGGCCGAGGGCGCCGCCTCGCTCCTGGACGCCACAGCAGAGCGATTAAAGCAATGGGGCGTTCCGCAACCGGAAATCACCAGGCTGGAATCAACCGGGCAGGTGCAGCAGGAGCTCGAGGTCGATTCGGCAGTCTCTGGCTACATCACCGAACGCAATGCCCTGCCCAATCTCTCTGTCCAGCCAGAAACCCGCCTGTACACGGTGGCCGATCTTTCTACCGTTTGGGTTCTTGCTGAGGTCTTTCAAAACGACCTCGCACGCATCAAGGTCGGCGACCGAGCGACGCTCACTGTGGATACTTATCCGGGCCGCACATTCGAAGGCCGCGTGGACTTCATTTACCCCCAAGTGGACATGGCCACGCGGACGGCGCGCGCGCGCCTCGTCTTTTCCAACCCAGGCCTGAAGCTTTCACCCGGCATGTTTGTCAACGTCGTGCTGAAGGTGCTAATGGGCAGACAACTGGTCATCCCCGCAAGCGGCGTGCTGCAATCCGGCACACGTCAGATTGTTTTTGTGGACCGCGGAAACGGGTACTTGGAACCACGCCAGGTCGAACTAGGCCCCCGCGCCGGGGACGATTTTATCGTCCTGAAAGGACTGAAAGCCGGCGAGCGAATTATCACGTCCGCCAACTTTATGATCGATTCGGAGAGCCAGCTCCAAGCCGCGCTGGGCTCATTTGTTCCCCCGCCGCCCGGAGCAGGTGCCGCCGGTGTGATGAACGCACCGCAGACTACGATTGAGTTCACTACCGAACCGGCTCCCCCGCGAAAAGGAAACAACACATTCCGTGTGAAATTGACGGACGCGAACGGGGCGGCCATCTCGGGTGCAGAAGTGACCGTTACGTTCTTCATGCCAGCCATGCCCCAAATGGGCATGGCGGCCATGCGCATGAGCAGCACCCTGAATGACAAGGGCAAAGGCATTTACGAGGGGAATGGTGTCCTCGAGTCCGGGGGAACCTGGCAGGTCAGCGTCGTCGTGCGTCGCGGCGGGCAGGTGCTCGGCACCAAACAGTTCTCTGTGAACGCCGAAGGAGGGATGTAGCGTGATCTCCCGATGGATTGATTGGTGTGCGCGAAATCGCTTCCTCATTTTCATGGGCACACTCCTGCTGGTGCTGGCAGGAATCTGGGCCCTTCGTCGCATCCCGCTCGATGCGTTGCCCGACATTTCTGACGTGGAAGTGATTATCCATACCCGATGGACGGGTGAACCGCCCAGCATCATTGAAGATCAGGTCACCTATCCCATCGTCACCACGCTTCTCGCGGCGCCGCATGTCAAGGCGGTGCGTGCTCAGACCATGTTTGGCGACTCCTACGTCTTCGTTGTCTTTGAGGACGGTACAGACCTCTACTGGGCGCGGTCGCGGGTCTTGGAGTACATGCAGCAAATTACAGGACGGCTGCCAGCGGGCGTTCATCCGGTCATCGGACCGGACGCAACCGGCGCGGGCTGGGTCTACGAGTACGTCCTGGTGGACCATAGCCAGCAACGCAGCCTCGCTGACTTGCGCAGCCTCCAGGACTGGTATCTGCGCTACCAGCTCGAAACCGTTCCCGGCGTGGCCGAGGTGGCCACGATCGGCGGGTTTGTTCGCCAGTATCAAGTCAATCTGGACCCCAACAAGCTGCGCGCCTACGGGATTCCGCTCTCAACCGTACTCGAAAAAGTTCGGGCCAGCACGAATGAAGTTGGTGGGCGGTTGCTTGACATGGGCGGAGCCGAATACATGATTCGCGGCCTCGGTTACCTGCGCTCGCTGAGCGATCTGGAAACCGTACCGGTGGCTACCAAGAACGGCACTCCTGTGCTCATTCGCAACTTAGGAACGATTACGTTTGGGCCTGACATCCGCGAAGGAGTAGCGGAATGGCAGGGCGAAGGCGAAACCGTCGCCGGCATCGTGGTGATGCGCGATGGCATGAATGCCCTGAACGTCATCGATGGTGTCAAGAAAAAGCTGGCTGAAATAAAGCCATCTTTACCGCAGGGTGTAGAAGTAGTTGCGGGCTACGATCGCTCTGGTCTGATTCACGCATCCATTGAGACCCTGCAGCGCGACCTGCTCGAAGAAGCGATCATCGTCAGCATTGTCATCATCATTTTCCTGTTTCACTTCCGCTCGGCACTGATTCCGATCCTTACCCTGCCTATAGCTGTAGTTGCGTCGTTCATTCCCATGTACTACCTCCACGTCAGCTCGAACATCATGTCGCTGGGCGGCTTGGCGCTCGCCATCGGCGTGCTGGTGGACGCGGCTATCGTCATGGTCGAAAACGGATACCGGCATCTCTCCGAGCACCCATCCGCCGACTCAACAAATGTTCCCGAGCATGAAAGGCGGCGCATCCTGCTCGACGCAGCCAAACAAGTGGGGCCCGCGATCTTTTTCTCCCTGGTCATCATCGTGGTTTCCTTTCTGCCGGTCTTTCTGCTGGAGGCGCAGGAAGGCCGCATGTTTCGACCCCTGGCTTGGACGAAGACACTGGCCGTTGGCTTCTCCTCGCTGTTGGCAATCACGCTTGTCCCGGTGCTGATGCTTCTCTTCATCCGGGGACGATTGCGACCCGAATCCCGGAATCCTGTTTCTCGCCTCACGCAGGCTCTGTACCTGCCAGTCCTGCGCCTTTGCCTGCGATTCCGCAAGACCACCTTGCTACTGAATCTGTTGTTCTTGGTTCTGACCCTACCTCTGGCCCTGCGAATTGGCAGCCAGTTCATGCCGCCCCTCTTCGAAGGCTCCTCTCTCTACATGCCAACAGCCCTGCCCGGAATCTCCATCACGCAGGCATCGCAGTTGCTTCAGGAGCAGGACAGGATCATCCGCTCGTTTCCTGAGGTTGAAACCGTCTTCGGCACCGTTGGCCGCTCCGATAGCGCCACCGACAACGCTCCCTTGGACATGTACGACACGACGATCATGCTCAAGCCGCGCAGCCAGTGGCGACCAGGGATGACATACGAAAAGCTCATCCAGGAGATGGACGCGAAACTCCAGTTCCCAGGCCTGTCGAATACCTGGACCATGCCGGTCGAGAACCGCCTGGACATGGAGTTGACGGGTATCAAGACGCCCCTCGGAATGAAGATTCAAGGGCCGACCTTGGATGGTATCCAACAGGTAGGCGCGCAATTACAGCAGGCTCTCTCAAACCTTCCGGAAGTCCGCTCCATCTTTGCCGAGCGCGTGTCGCAAGGCTTCTATGTCAATATCGAAGTGAATCGGGCGGAAGCGGCTCGCTATGGGCTCACTGTCGCGGACGTGCAACAAGCGGTCACGTCAGGAATTGGCGGCGAAATGATCACCGAAAACATCGAAGGCCGCGAGCGATATCCCGTCAATGTCCGCTACAACCGCGATTTTCGGGATAATGTCGAGGAGTTACGACGGGTCCTGATTGCCACTCCTGCTGGCGCGCAGATTCCCATCGCAGAGGTGGCCAAGATTTCGTTCTCGCGGGGGCCAGCCATGATTCGCGACGAGGATGGCGCGCTCACTGGATACGTTTACATTGATCTGAACACGAAGAACTATGGCGGGTTCGTCAACCGCGCCGACAATTCCCTTCGACAAAGGCTGGCCTTGCCGGCTGGCTACACCTACAAGTGGTCGGGGGAGTATGAATTCGAGTTGCGGGCCAAAGAGCGATTGCAGCTCATCCTGCCGGTGGTGTTCTTCGTCATCTTCCTGCTGCTCTACATGGTGTTTCACTCCGTCACCGAGGCCGCTGTCCTCATTTTTCCCACGCTCTATGCTCTGACTGGCGGCCTCATCCTTCAGAAGCTGCTCGGATACAACTTCAGTGTTGCCGTCTGGGTGGGCTACATCGCGCTGTTCGGCATCGCTGTCGAGACAGGCGTGGTTATGGTCGTGTACCTCAATGAAGCCTTAGACCGCCGTCTGGCGAGCGCCGTGCCCCTGCAGCATGAAGACATCGAGGCCGCAGTGATCGAGGGAGCCGTCCAGCGCCTGCGACCGAAACTAATGACGGTCTGCGTTGTTCTGGCCAGCTTGGTCCCTATCCTGTGGGAGACTGGCGTGGGTTCGGACGTGATGAAGCCCATTGCCGCCCCTATTGTGGGTGGCATGATCACGTCCACCATTCACGTGCTGATTCTAGTGCCGGTTTTCTTCGCGCTCATGAAAGAGCGAACTCTGCGACGTGGCAGGTTGCGTCCGTCTAGCGCGGTCAACACATAGGAGTAGAATGAACGGCGATCCCATGGCCATTGCCACGTCACCTCCCGTGCCGGACGTATCTCGCCGTGTTCTCCGGCTCCAAGTATTCACAATTATCTGGATGGCCGTGGAGGCCGCAGTTTCACTCGGCGCGGCCTGGACATCGCGCAGTCCGGCTCTTCTCGCCTTTGGCGGCGACAGCGCAATCGAACTGCTCTCGGCAGCGGTTGTCTTTTGGCGCTTTCGGTCTGCCTCCAGCCCTTCACTAACCGAGAAGCTAGCTGCCCGGATCGCAGGCGGCTTGCTCTTCGCTCTGGCTGCATACGTAGTCTTGGTTTCAGTTCTGTCCCTCCTGGGATATCGCGAGGCTCAGCGCAGTATTGTTGGGATCGTACTGCTGGTGCTCGCGGCTGTTGTTATGCCGTGGCTCGCCAGCCAAAAGCGCAAACTCGCGGCCCTAACGTCGAGCGCGTCTCTCAAAGCCGACGCTGTGGAGTCCGCTCTGTGCGGCTACTTGGCCTGGATTGCTCTCGCAGGATTGGCTGCCAATGCGATCTGGGGAAAATCATGGGCAGATCCTCTTGCTGCCCTGGGTCTCACGCCTCTAATCATCCGGGAGGGATGGGAGGCGGTCAGAGGCAATCGGTCTGAATGCTGTTAATCAACCCCAAGGCAAGCATATGTTGGCTCAGCGAACATCTCTAGTCGAAGGGACCGGCCGTGAACGACGCCAGCCCTCCGGCAGTCCGGGAAATTCCCTTGACAATCGGCGGGATTCTACGCAAAATTGGCAGCATACCCCCACCCCGTGGGGGTCATAAGGAGAAATCCAAATGCGTCGCTTAATTTCAGTGTTATCCGGCACGCTCCTACTGGCAGGCGTACTCTTGGCAGGCCAGCAAGGTCCAAAGAAAGAGGCAGGCATCCATTGCACGCTCACCGCTAAGAACGTCAAGAAGTGCTGCTGCCAACAGCGTGGGGATAAGCTCTACTGTACGCTGGCCAAGAAAACCATCGACAAGTGCTGCTGCGAGCCTCCCCAGGCACAAAGGAACAAGAAGGGCTAGCTCACCCAACGTACCTGCCGAGTGACCTCCACCCTAGCGCCCAACTGGAGGATGGGTAATCAACCGTGAAACCATCTTTGATCTACTCTGAGGAACGGAAAGACAATTGCCTTCGCAGGCTGAAGGCCGCTGAGGGCCAAATCCGCGGCGTTCAGGAAATGATGCAGGCACAGCGTCCTTGCTTGGAAGTGCTCACGCAACTGGCCGCCGTCCAGAGCGCGCTGCGTCAGGTCAGCCGCATTGTGATGCGGAACTATCTGGAGAATTGTGTGACGCAGGCTATCCGTCGCTCCGATCCAAAAGTCTATGACGAGCTAATGGACGCGATCTTCAAATTTTCGCAGTAGCGACCCTGGGCATCCCCACTACGATTCTCCTGGACCGCAACGGCATCATTCGCAAACGCGTCGTCGGATTCGAGTACACGTCCGTGTTCGAATCCGCCCTGCAGCATTTGCTGTAAGGACTTGAGCCTCGGAAGGCTTGGTTTTCATCCGAAGGGAATCTTCGCGGGCAACGTACCTTGCTTGCCGCGCGTCCAACGTCTAACATAGGAAGTATCTGGAGAATTGGAGATTTTGCGTGCCGGTCCGTCGTTTTCTGGGTAGTTTCGTTGTGGCTGTACTCGCGGGAATGACATGTTTGGCGCCAGTGTGTGATTTATGGTGCCATTCCGGTTGTCTAGGGCCAGGCGCTCTGAGTCCTTCTCCCCCGTGCCACGGGCACGAGCGCGACAGCACGCCGACCCCGCGCGGGCACCATCACTCTCCCGCAACCGCACCCGAACAGCAATGCGGAGGCCCGAATTCGGCGCTGGTGGCTGCCCGGGTCCTGATAAAACCACACCTCGCGGTTACAGCCGCTTTGGATCTGTGGTCAGAATTGTCAGAGCTATTGCGGCCACCGAATAGCGTTTTAGCAGTAAGGAGTCTGCCTCACTTGGGTTGCGACGTCTTGCCCGCTATGGGCCTCTCGCGCGTCCTGCGCATTTAGTATCCGCCTGGAATAACTTTCTCAGTTCCGAAGGTTTTATAAGAGTTCGATCGACTCTTTTCGGTCACGGAGCGCATTGGCGTGTGTTGGAACAGGCCGTCACGCATGGGCCGGCGGCCGAGCCCATTGCAACTGTAAAAGAGGAGGAAACCGCGATGAGCGCAAAATGGACGAAGCCCGCTCTCTTGGTTGGGCTCGTCACTTTGGTTGTTCTGCCCGCTTCTGCGCGACCAGAGCACGCGGGAAGTCAGTGCCAGCCAACGGCGCAAGAAGCAGGACAACAGAGCGGGAAAGAAAAACCCGATCAGACACCTCACGACCACTCTATGCCGGAGGATAGGAAACACTCCGGCGAACAAGAGCAGACTGTCCACGAAGGAATGACGATGGGTGGGATGAACATGGCAAAGATGAATCCCGCCGGGATGTTGCTCATGGACGAAGCCTCCGGCACGAGCGTCAATCCCGCCTCTTCGCCGATGCACATGGCGAGTGCCCAATCCGGCACCTGGACCTTCATGTTTCACGGGATTCTTTATCTCAGCGAGATCCAACAGTCCGGTCCGCGCGGCGCCGGCAAATTCATTTCCACAAACTGGTTCATGGGCATGGCCGAGCACGACATGGGCCACGGCAGCTTTCTGTTTCGGGCCATGCTGAGCCTCGATCCGGTCACGGTGACGCAGCGGCGTTATCCGGAACTGTTTCAGACCGGCGAAACAGCATTTGGCAAGCCCCTCGTGGATGGCCAGCATCCGCACGATCTCTTCATGGAGCTGGCTTTCCAATACGCGCATCCGGTTGGCGAAAAAACAATCCTCAGTCTCTATTTCGCACCCATCGGCGACCCCGCTCTGGGCCCCGTCGCGTTTCCGCATCGCGTATCCGCTGCGGAAATTCCGCAGGCGCCGCTCAGCCATCACTTGCAAGATTCGACTCACATTGCCGATGAGGTGATCACCGCCAGCACGAAGCACGGGAGCTTCCGGATTGAAGTCGGCGGCTTTCATGGCGCGGAACCGAACGAGAACCGCTGGAACATCGACGCAGGCGCGATTGACTCCTGGGCCGCGCGTTTCAGCGTTACGCCAACAAAGAATTTGGCCGCGCAAGTTTCCGCCGGCAGGCTGACGCGTCCAGAAGCGGCCGAGCCCGGCGACATTGTGCGCTCGACAGGTTCCGTGATTTACAACCGCCCGCTGACAAACGGGAACTGGGCGACGAGTCTTATCTGGGGACGCAACCACAAGACACCGGCGCCGCGCAATCTCAATTCCTATCTCCTGGAGTCGGTCCTTCAGTTTCGGAAGAAGAATTACCTGAGCGGGAGAATCGAACTCGTGGACAAGGACGAACTGTTTGACGACCAGCCGGACATCCGGGCGCGACTCGCCAGCACGGTTGGCTCGGTCTTTCGCATTGCGGCCTATACGATGGGTTATACGCGAGATGTCAGCTTGATCCCGCGAGTGGAGACCAGTTTTGGTGCGAACTTAACTCTTTATACGATTCCTTCAGTGCTCAAGCCGTTCTATGCGGATCATCCCGTTGCGGGTTACTTCTTCCTGCGCATGCGGCTGAAGCAAAGCGACTCGATGTACGGCATGCAGATGCCATAGTCTGGGGCTTTCTGGTGCGCCGCCGGCTTTTTCCCACAACCTTTCTGCCGCCCTTGCGGTCTTCATTTCTCCCGCTCCCCCGCACCTTCCGCCGACCCGTCCGACTTCGCAGGGCCAAGGCAGCGCCCAACCCTGCTACCCTGCTCTTGGGGGCCATTTGCAGGCGAAGTAATTTCCACTTTTAAAGATAGTCCCCAGAGAGTAAACTACGCAAAGGTATTCAAGCAACAGGACGCGGGCCCTGACGATGGACAAGGCGACCGCTAATCCACCCCCCAGGAAAGCAGAACACCGAAGAAGTAACCGCTTCCCAGTGGTTGTTCCCGTAGAGGTAAAGTGGCATGAGCCCAGTGGCGTGACCATCAAGAAAGCTGCCCAAGCTAAGGAGGTGAACGCTGAGGGAGGGCTGCTAGACATGAAGACTTATCCTGACGTCGGCAGCCAGATCGAGTTGACCAATCTTCTTTCCACCGAATCAGCTCAGGCGCGTGTGGTAGCTATACGCCGGTCCCAGAAGGGCGCGGTGCTGGGGGTTGCGGTCGAGCTTCTAGTTCCTAATGAGACCTTTTGGGGTTTGAATTTCCGACTTAGGAGAGCCAGCGCCGAGCTAGTCAAACTCGAGCAGGGAATCAAGTCAGGCGGGATAAACCCTCGGATACTGAGAGAGTTTCGCGACTCGGTGGATTACGTCCGCAAGACCGCGTGGGCCGTTCAGGAATGGCAGGAGCGTCAGCTACAACAGCATAACACCTCCACGGTGCTCCCGTTGCTCACTGCCGAGCGCATCCGCCGCGCCACCCAACTGAGCAACGCGATAACCATGGACTTGGCCGCCCACGAAGTGACCTCCGAAACCGCCGGGATTGAAGACCTCTTCCGAGCCATCGAGCGCGTATACCAGAACCTACTGAGTCTCTTCAAGAACCACGAAACTCAATAGCGAATGGGTGGGTTTTTTCGGAAGCTATTCTTAAGAAGGACGCGTTTGATGCGCGGGTTTTTGATGCTAGTCTGTGAACCCGCTAACTGCACGTGGCCTCTGACTAGGTAGAGTGCGTTGCTGGAACCTAGGAAGTTGGCTCACATTGGGCGGCAAGCTCGCCGACCCATCCTGCGAGCACGCCCCGCTGGTCGGGCGTCGAGTCCACGAAGACAATCCCCATGCCAATCCCCAGATGGCAATAGAGCACCCTGCCCGAAGTCTCGAACACGCCGTTGTCCTTGAGGATGCGTAGATGGACGAGTGCTCCAACGGGGAAGAGTTCAAGGGTGTCGATGTAGCAGCCGTTGAGACCCAATTCGGAAGTTCGCGCTGGGAGCCGAGTCCCCGAGCTTAACTCGGTCACTATCGCCCGAGCCATGAACCGGTAGCGTGGGACACTGCGACGGTTGGCGTGCGGTGAGGCGGACCAGACGGCACCGGGAGTATCATCGCCAGGATTATATGGCATTGTCTGCCCTAGTCAGCTCCCAGGGAGGGAAAGGGCCGGTAGGAAGCACGCCCGGGGACGGATTTCGGGCAATGCGGTTAGAGCCGCCCAATTCCCCCGCCTCCTTAGGTGGGTCAGTTTGTATCTCTGGGAGGCGAGGGGCAACAGCCTATTTCTTAGGCGTCTTCATGTGGATAACATGAACGGCATTAATGCTTGGATGACTAGGGTCGAGGGCGCCACAGAGGCCAGCAATGTTGAAATCTTTCAGGGCCGCCATCCTGCCAGACAGCATCGGACACGACCAGTCTTCCAAACCCAGGATCTTATAAAACCCTGAGCGTAAGCAACAGAAAGAAATTCAGAAACATGCGGCTTTTGATAACGGTCTACAAATTGTTTCCGCGATTGGAATCTCGTGCATTTTTAAATTACAAGTTTTGGTCGCGCTGGGAACAGGAGACAGGACCTCGAGAAAATGACTTGACATCACTATATCTGCTACGGATATAATATGTCCGCTGCGGATATAATGGCATGGTTCCAAGAGGCAAGGCGGCCCCCGAGCAGACCACACTCACCCCAGCCGTTTTTTACCTCCTGTTGGCCTTGTCCGAAGGAGAGCGCCACGGGTACGAACTCATGAAGAAGGTCACCAGGGATTCGGGTGGTGCCGTGCAGATGGGTCCGGGCACCCTCTATGGCTCCATCAAGCGAATGCTGAAACAGGCGCTCATAGAAGAAACGGACGAACGGCCCGATTCAGTCCTAGGGGACGAACGTCGCCGGTATTACAGGATTACCGAAGCTGGACGCACCGCCCTCACAGCGGAACTCAGGCGATTTGCCTGTGCGTTGGACGTTGCTGGTGCCAGGAGACTTGTCAAGGGCACGGTCGTAAAAAGAGTCAAGCCGGCCACGCTATGAACCATGATGGCCAGCAAGACAATTCGACGGGGGACATTGCGCAGCGTTTTTACCGGGTGCTTCTGTCGCTCTATCCGGCCGAGCATCGAGACTCACACGAAGTACCGATGCTCCAGCTCTTCCGCGACATATATCGACAGGAGGTCAACCCCGGGGGTTATAAGACCGTTCTGCAGTTCTGGGCATTCATTCTGAAAGATGTTGTCAGGAGTCTTTTTCGGGAACATCTCACGCAAGGAGCCAAACCCATGAGTATCGTTTCGTCGCGGTCGAGCGCGAAATTCTGCACCAGGCTCAGGGTGTTCAGGGTGTGACAGTCCGCGCAGCTATGCAGGTCCACGCGAAAGTGCGGTTTTTTCGGATCACCGGGGGCCAGCGTTTGGAGGGATGCCAGGTCTTCTGCTTCCAACCGAGCTTTGAACTGGTCCGCCGAGAGAACTGGCGCAAAGTAGAGCTTCTGGCTCTGCGAACACCATTGCTCGCACCGTTCGCAGAACGCACGGCGCTTGACGAGCGCCACCGCGACCAGGACCCCGAATCCCAGCAGTAAAGCCGCCTCGCTCCCCCAGACCACCCAGAGCGAGAAGCCGCTCGTCGGCGGGCCACTGTTGAAACTCCACGTGCCCTTCGAACTCACAGCCAGAATGAACTTCCACATCCTGCGAGGGTGAAGCGCCGCGCGAAGCGGGTTGAACACCCAGAACGAGGGATAAACAAGGTGCAAAATCCAAACCGCCCAGCTCAGGTAAAGGGCGAACAGGGAGGCACCGAAGCTGATCAGCCCGGCAACCGCCTTGCTCCGCACCTTTCCCCAGCACATCGCCACCCCGGAGGCCGCGCCTACCAGCGCTCCATAGGCGAGGGTGCAAAGCACGCGGAGCCTTGCCTCGGGAATGCTGAAGATCCCGTAGTTGTAAGCGAACGCCAGGGGAACGGAGACGACAGTTCCGGCCAGCAGCCCCAGGACAACTCCTAGGGGCGAAAATTTCCCCGAATGCTTGTAATACCGATCCACGGTGATCTCTCCGGAATCGGCGAATTGGAGCTTTTCACGACACTACCATTCGCTATTTCGAGAGATGCATTTCACACGTCTCGACTGCGCCAATCAGTAACCTGGCCTGGCACGTAGGTGCTTAAAAAAATTGTGAAACTGCGCCGGCTTTTTCCCACAACCTTTCGCCCGCCCTTTCGGTTTTCATTTTTCCCGCTTTTCCCCTCGCCTTCCACCAACCCGTCCGGCTCGGTTCCGTGTTGATTAGTCTGTCTGCTCTTAACGACTTGGAGACACGAACTTGACAACACATAGTCGGCCTGAAGTAACCTACTTGACATAATGAACTCAGTGATTTTCCTTCCCGAGAACTCACCGCAACATTGCCTCTCAGTAGAGCTTCGCCGAAACACTCACCGGTCGTACCGAAAACGCCTACGGAAGGGGTGGAGGCGAGCCCGTAAGGCGAAGGGTGGGTCCGCTTTTTCGCGCTCGGCCTGGTGGTCGCGATAGGGAAAACAGCATGACAAAAAAGATCCCACGGCGATCGAAATATTGTGCGATGCGCGCCAAGGCTGCGTCACAAGCAAAGGAACACCCAGATGCCAAAAAAACCGCCGAGGAGGTCGCCCCCCCAGCAATCAGTAGCCCAGAAACAAGAGGGAATTTATTCCCGATTGTCGGCGTAGGGGCGTCAGCCGGCGGCCTGGAGGCGTTCACCGCTTTTCTCAAACACCTGCCCACGGATTCCGGCATGGCGTTAGTGCTGATTCAGCACCTTGACCCGCAGCAACACAGCCAACTTACGGAGCTGCTCTCCAAGGCGACGAAGATACCTGTCGTGGAGGTCAGCGTTGACACCCCGATCGAACCCGATCATGTCTACATCATGGCACCTGCTGTGTGCCTGAGCATGGCGGATGGGCACTTGCGGGTCGAGAGGCGGGCGGGCGGGCGGGCGGAACCTGCCCATCGATTATTTCCTGCGATCATTGGCCCAGGATAAGAGCAGCAAAGCCATCGGAATCGTTCTTTCGGGTACTGCTTCAGATGGAACGTTGGGTCTCAAGGCGGTGAAAGCACAAGGGGGCATTACTTTTGCGCAGGAACCGTCATCGGCCAAGTTCGACGGCATGCCGCGCAGCGCGATTGCTGCTGGTGTCGCCGATTTCGTCCTGGCGCCGGACGAGATCGCCAAACGTCTGGTCTCGCTCGCCCGGCATCCTTACGTGGCGCTGAAATCCCCGGAGGACGGCGAGGCGGCACTGGAAACGGAGTCCGCACTAAACAGAATCTTCCACCTATTGCGGTCCGTGACCAGGAATGATTTCACGCACTACAAGTGCACCACGATCCGAAGGCGCCTCCATCGCCGCATGGTTCTGCACGCGCACGAGAAGTTAGGCGACTACATCGCGTATCTGCAGGAGAATCCCGCCGAAGTGAGGGCACTGGCGGATGATCTTCTCGTCTGCGTGACTTCGTTTTTCCGGGAGCCCGAATATTTCGAAGCCCTAGCCACCATGGTTTTCCCCGAGATTCTCAAAGGCAGGTCGCCGGAGGACTCAATCCGGGTCTGGGTGCCGGGTTGTGCAACGGGCGAAGAGGCTTACTCGATCGCGATCTGCCTGACGGAGTTTCTGGAGCGGGACGGGGCCAACGTACCCCTCCAGATATTCGCCTCGGATATCAGCGAGACAACGATCGAGAAAGCCCGTGCGGCGATATATATGATGCCGGCACTCGCGGAGGTCTCACCCGCGCGGTTGAAACGCTTTTTCGTGAAAGCCAACGGGGGGTACCAGATCGCGAAATCCATCCGCGAGGGATGCATCTTCGCCCGGCAGAACGTCGCCAAAGATCCGCCCTTCCATAATCTCGACCTGATCTGCTGTTGCAATGTGCTGATCTATTTCGGGCCGGTATTGCAGAGGAAAGCGCTGGCGGAATTTCATTACGCCCTCAAGCCGCGGGGCTTTCTGATGCTTGGGCCTTCGGAAAGCGTGGGTCCGCTTTCGCACTCGTTCTCGCCGCTGGATAAAAAGCTGAAAATCTATGCGAAACAACCGGCGTCAGAACCGCTGAATATCCCGGCCCTGGCAAGCGACCCTCTCGCCGCCAAGGCTGCCGGCAATGAGCCGGCAGGCGGCAACGTCAGGGTGGCGCTCGATGTGCAAAAAACAGCCGAGCGGATGCTCCTGGCGCAGTATGCTCCTGCCAGAGTCATCGTCGATGATGCCCTGAATGTTGTTGACGTGCGCGGCGATACCGGGCCTTACCTTCAGCTTGCGCCCGGAGAACCGACTTACAATCTCCTAAAAATGGCCCGCCAAGGCTTGTTTGTGGGCTTGCGGACAGCAGTCCTGAAAGCCAAACAGAAAAAGGCCGCCATCAGCCAGCAGGCGCGCGTAAGACAGCACGGCAAACTCAGAGACGTCAACCTCAAAGTCGTCCCGATTAATGGACCCGGTCGCTCCGATGCGCTTCACTTCATGGTTTTGTTCGAGGGCGCCACGTCAGCGGCCGCGCCCGCCCCGGACGGCGCGGGCCAGCAAAAGACCGGCGTCGCCAGACCGGGGAAAACCACCGGCGTGCGCGGCGCGCGGGAGAATGCCCGGCTGAAACAGGAGCTGGCGGCAACCAGGGAATATCTGCAATCGATTATCGAGGAGCAGGAAGCGTCCACGGAGGAACTT
>Ga0209055_1000383_pt1 | contig 31190 bp, 30 predicted proteins | sample GraSoiAngelo_110_FD_185875 | JGI IMG/M metagenome (GOLD analysis project Ga0209055, IMG submission 185875) | Grasslands soil microbial communities from the Angelo Coastal Reserve, California, USA - 14_0903_12_30cm (SPAdes) (version 2) | ecosystem: Environmental > Terrestrial > Soil > Grasslands ... | reverse complement strand
GAAACGCCCGGACCGGGCTGTTGACGCCGCCGGGAATCAGACGGGAGGCGGCTTCGAAGAGGCTCTTCGAGTCGCGCATCAGAGGCTCCGTCCAAGCAGCGCGCCGATGCCCAATCGCTCCCAGAGCCGGCCGGCCGTGAACGAGAGCCGTTCGTGCCAGCGCCAGCGAGCCGGGTCGAGCTCGATCTGGACGAAGTCGCGCTCGGACGCGCTCCAGCGGAACCCGGCGACCGCCTCCGCCCGCCCGGCCATCACCGAGGTCACCAGGTAGGTCGCGGACGGATACGTCGGCTCGCCGCTGATCTGCGCCTGCTGCCGGTCGGTCGGCGAGAAGTAGGCGCCGGCATCGATGTGCGAATGATAGATGACCGCGATCGAATAGCCCTCGCCCTCGAGGCGACCGATGCGCAGCAGATCTTTTGGATCGATGAAGTACGCCGTGCGGGCGTCCCGCGGATGGCGCTGCGGATCCCTGGCGTGCAGCTCGTCCTGGATGTTCCGGCAACGCACGAGACGACGCAGCTGGCCTTGCTCGAGGATCACCCCGCACGATTCGCGCGGATACTCCTCGACGGCCTGGCGGCGGATGGCCTCGAGCTCCTCGGCGGTGACGATCGCGCGCGCGCCGCCGGCGAGCGCGGGGATGATCGCGACCTCGTCACCGTCCTTGAGGGGCGTGGAGAGCCCCTGGAGGGATTCGATCGCCTCGCTGTTCACGTAGATGTTCACGTGGTGGTGTACCTCGCCGCCCGCGTCGCGCATGAGCCCCTTCAGGCCGCCGTAGGAGGCCTCGAGCTGATCCAGCAGCCGGCTGATGTCGTTCGCAGCGACCTCGATGCGGTCGCGATTGTCGGTGGCCCGACGGAACGACGTCGGGATGTAAACCGTCACGGACATGCCTAGCCTCCAGGACTCAGGTACCGCTCGCCGGTGTCGGGCAGGACCGTGACGACCAGCTGGCTCGGCGTCATCTCGGCGGCGACCATGCACGCGGCGAAGGCTGCCGCGCCGGCCGAGACGCCGACCAGCAGCCCCTCCTCGCGCGCGAGCCGTCGCGACCACGCGAGCGCGTCCTCGTCGCGCACCTGGATGATCCGGTCGATGATCGTGCGATTCAGGACGCCGGGTACGAACGACGCGCCGATCCCCTGGATCGCATGGGGCCGCGCCTTGCCGCCCGCGAGCACGGGCGATGCCGCTGGCTCGACCGCGACGATGCGCACGGCTGGAATCTTCGCCTTGAGGACCTCGCCGACTCCGGTCAAGGTCCCACCGGTCCCGACGCCGACGACGAACGCATCGAGCCGACCGCCGACCGCGTCGAGGACTTCCAGCGCGGTGGTGCGCCGGTGCGCCTCGGGGTTCGCCGGGTTCTCGAACTGCTGCGGCATGAAATAATCCGGGTGCTCGCGAAGCAGCTCCCGCGCCGCGTGGACCGCGCCCGTCATGCCCTCGATCGCCGGCGTGAGGTGGAGCTCGGCGCCGAACCGCGCGAGCAGGCGCTGGCGCTCGACGCTCATGTCGTCGGGCATCGTCAGGATCAGGCGGTAGCCTCGCACCGCGGCCGCCATCGCCAGCCCGATGCCGGTGTTGCCGCTGGTCGGCTCGACGATGGTCGCGCCCGCCTTGAGGACGCCCCGCCGCTCGGCGTCCTCGAGCATCGCGACCGCGATGCGGTCCTTGACGCTGCCGCCCGGGTTGAGCGACTCGACCTTGGCGGCCACCACCGCTCCGCCGGGCTTGGGCAAGCGGTTGAGCCGGACCATCGGCGTCCGTCCGACCAGCTCCAGAACCGAGCTCGCGATCTTCGTCGGCGTCGTCATATGTGATACATCGGGCGCGCCGCGCTCCGGCGCGCGAGCGCGCGGGCGGCGAGGTCGCCGAAGGTGAGCTGATCGACCACCTTCGAGACCGCGTTCGAGATCTCGTCCCACAGCTCGGCCAGGTCGTGCCGCTCGCCGGTGCTCCGGCCGCCGCGGCGCTGCGCCTCGAAGGGCGCGCCGGTGCCCTCCACCGCTCGCAGGACGTCCCCCACCGTGATGTCCTCCGGCGGGCGCGTGAGCTGGTAGCCGCCCGCAGAACCACGCTTCGACGTCAAGAGCCCCGCACGCTTCAGCGCGAGCAACACTTGCTCGAGATACCGCTGCGGGATCGCCTGGCGCCGCGCGATCTCCTGGATGGCCGTCAGACCGCGCTCCCGGTGAAGCGACAGATCCAGCACTGCCTGGATCGCGTACTCGCCCTTGGCCGAGATGCGCACGCTACTGGCTCAACTGACACCGCCGCGCTCGAGCAGGCGGGCGACGTCGCGCGCGAAGTACGTGATGACGACGTCGGCGCCCGCGCGGCGGATGGCGGTGAGCGCTTCCATCATCGCGCGCTCCTCGTCCAGCCAGCCGAGCTTGCCCGCGGCCTTGATCATCGCGTATTCACCGGACACCGAGTAGGCGGCCAGCGGGACGCCGAACTCGGCCTTGGCCCGCGAGATGACGTCGAGGTACGGTAGCGCGGGCTTGACCATCACGATGTCGGCGCCCTCGTCGAGGTCGAGCGCGATCTCGCGCATCGCCTCGCTGGAGTTCGCCGGATCCATCTGGTACGCGCGGCGGTCGCCGAACTGCGGCGTCGAGTCGGCCGCGTCGCGAAAGGGGCCGTAGAAGCTCGAGGCGTACTTCGCCGAGTAGGCCATGATCGGCGTGTCGGTATAGCTGGCCTCGTCGAGCGCCTCGCGGATCGCGCCGACGCGGCCGTCCATCATGTCCGAGGGCGCCACCATGTCCGCGCCGGCCTCGGCGTGCGAGACGGCCACGCGCGCGAGCAGCTCGAGCGTCGGATCGTTGCGCACGGTGCCGCCCTCGACGACGCCGCAGTGCCCGTGGCTCGTGTACTGGCAGAGACACACGTCGGTCACGACCAGGAGGTCCGGCACCACGTCCTTCACCGCTCGCACCGCTTGCTGCACGATGCCGTCCTCGGCATAGGCTTCGGAGCCCCGCGGGTCCTTGTCGAGCGGCAGGCCGAACAGCAGCACGCCGGGGATCCCCATGCTGGCGACGTCCTTCATGTCCTTCACCATCTCGTCGATGGAGAGGCGGAACTGGCCGGGCATCGAGCCGATGGGCTCGCGGATGCCCCGGCCGTGGACGACGAACAGCGGATAGATGAGATCGTCGACGGCCAGCACCGTCTCGCGGACCAGCTTGCGCAGCAGTGGTTTCTCGCGGAGACGTCTCGGGCGGAACATCGCATGCGCCATTACACGCTCCTTCTGGGTCGCCGGCCCGCATTCCACGCGGCACGGGCGAAGTAGTCGGCGAGGGCCCGCGCGAGCGCGGGGATCGTATACTCGCCCGGCATGACGTCGGTCGCCAGGCCGTACTCGGCGGCCGTCGCCGCCGTGATCGGGCCGATCGACGCCACGGCGACGCGCCCGCGCCAGGCGCGCCGCTCCTCGTCGCTGAACTGCTCGGCGAAGTTTCTAGCGGTGGACGAGCTCGTGAACGTCACCGCGTCGACGGCGCCCGACGCGAGCGCCTCGCGCAGCCGCACGACTCCGTCCTCGATGCGCCGGGTCTGATACGCGGGCACTTCGGTCACCAGGGCGCCGAGCCGGCGGAGCTCGACGACGAGCACGTCGCGCGTCTCCTTCGCCCGCGGCAGCAGCACGCGGTCGCCCGCCGCCACGACCGTGCGGAGCCGATCGACCAGGGCCTCGGCGCGGTACTCGGCCGGGACCACCTCGGGCCGGACGCCATGCTCGGCCAGCGCGTCCGCCGTCGCGGGGCCGATCGCCGCCACACGCTTCTTCGCCATCGCCGCCCAGGCCCCGCCCCGCGCCGCCAGCCGCCGGTCCACCATGGCGACCCCGTTCACGCTCGTGAAGATCACCCACGCGAACGAGTCCAGCGCGGCGAGCGCGGTGTCGAGCGGCTCCCACGACGCGGGCGGCTCGATCACGATCGTCGGCGCCTGCAGAACTCGCGCTCCGGCGGCCTCCAGGAGCTCGACGAACCGTTGCGCCTGGGCGCGGGCGCGCGTGACGACGATCGTCCGGCCCTCGAGCGGCCGCTCCGCGGTCGCGCGGCCTACTCGCGCCATGACGTCCCCGGGTGCAGAGGCGCGATCGAAGCCGCTCCTTGATCGAGCAGCGCGTGGGCGAGCTGGCGGCCCAGACGCTCCGGGACGTCCGCGGCGCCGGTCGCGCTCGCGCGAAGGACCTTGCGCCCGTCGTCGCTCGCCACGAGCGCGGTCATCTTGAGCGCGGTCCCGTCCTGGATCGCGTACGCGGCCACCGGCGAGTTGCACGAGGCGCCCAGCCGAGCCAGACACGCGCGCTCGGCGGCCGCGCACGCGCGCGTCGGCGCGTGGTCGATCCGGCCGAGCAGCGACAGGACACGCCGGTCGTCGGCGCGACTCTCCACGGACAAGACCCCCTGGCCGACCGCCGGCACGAACACGTCGGGATCGAGGGGCTGGACGTTCGTCGGAGCCAGGCCGAGACGGCTGAGACCGGCCGCCGCGAGCAGCACGCCGTCCCAGTCTCCGCGCTCGAGCTTCCGAAGTCGCGTGTCGACGTTGCCCCGCACCGGCTCGATCACCAGGTCGGCGCGGAGCGCCAGTGCCAGCGCGCGCCGGCGCGGGCTGCCGGTGCCGAGGCGCGCGCCCGGGCGCAGGTCCTCGAGCCGTCGCCGCTCGCGCGTCACGAGGACATCGCGCGCGTCCTCGCGCAAGGGAAACGCCGCCAGGCAAAGACCGGCCGGCGTCTGGGCCGGCAAGTCCTTGAGGCTGTGCACGGCGCAGTCGAGGGCGCCCGCGAGAAGCATGTCCTCGATCTCGCGGACGAAGAGGCCCTTGCCACCGATGGCCGCCAGCTGGACCTCCAGGCGGCGATCGCCCTCGGTCCGTACCGGCACGATCTGGGTCTCCTCGCCGAGTGCCTGAAGGGAAGCCGCGACGCTCTCGGCCTGCACCAGCGCGAGCGGGCTTCCCCGCGTCCCGATCTTGAGCGTCATCGGCGCCCCAGCCCGAAGAGCTCGTGGACGAGCTCGAGCCACGACCGCGGCGAGCCCGCCCGGGACGACTCCCGGAGCTTGGTGATCGGCGCGTGCAGGATCTTGTTCACGATCGCCGTCGACATCGCCTCGATCGCCTCGCGCGTCTCCGGTGTGGCGCCCGGCAGCCGCGCCAGGGTGCGCTTGACCTCGCCGGTCCGGATGGCCTCGAGCCGCTCGCGCAGCGACACGATGGTCGGGATCACCTCGACGTCGCCGAGCTTCGCGAGGAACTTCACCACCTCGCGCTCGATGAGCGCCTCGGCGCGATGCGCCTCGCGAACGCGCTCGCGGATGTTCGCGTCGACCACCTGCTTCAGGTCGTCGATGTCGTAGCAGTACACATCGTCGAGGGTGTCGACGGCGCCGTCGACGTCCCGAGGTACCGCGATGTCGATGAAGAACAGCGACCGGCCGCGCCGTCCGTGCATGACCCGCTGGACCATCTCGCGCCGGATGACCGGCTCCGGCGCGCCGGTGGACGTGATGACGATGTCGACCGCGGCGAGCGCGGTCGTCAGCTCGTCGAACGGCACGGCGGTGCCCGACAGCGCGCGCGCCATCTCCTGAGCGCGCGCCCATGTCCGGTTGGTGACGTAGACCGGGAACACGCCCTGCGCGACGAGATGGCGCGCGGCCAGCTCGCTCATCTTGCCCGCCCCGACCAGGAGGACCGCCTTGCCTTCGAGCCCCGCGAAGATCTTCTTGGCGAGCTCGACGGCGGCGAACGAGACGGATACCGCGTGCCGTGCAATCTCGGTCTCGGTGCGGACCTTCTTCGCGACCGCGAACGCCTGCGTGAACAGCGCGTGGAGCGCGGGGCCGACCGCCTCGCACGACTGGGCGAGCGCGAAGGCATCCTTCACCTGGCCGAGGATCTGGGGCTCGCCGATCACCATCGAATCGAGGCTCGACGCCACGCGGAAGGCGTGCCGGACCGCGTCGCCCTCGGCGAACGTGTACAGGGCCGCCTCGACGGCCGTCGGCTCGACGCCGCGGTGGTGGCAGAGCCGGCGGAACATCGCGGCACGCGCCTCGCCGGGCACGTCGGCGACCGCGTAGACCTCGACCCGGTTGCAGGTCGAGAGGATGATGGCCTCGCGGATGACGTTCGTGGAGGAGATGTCGCGCAACAGGTCGCGCAGCTTGTCTTCGTCGACGGCCAGCTGCTCGCGCAGCTCGACCGGGGCGTTTCGGTGCGAGAGACCCGAGACGAAGAGGGCCATCTAGCCCCCGTGCTTCCCGGGCAGGAACAAGCCCGCTCCCAGGGTGAGCGCGAGGACCGCGAACCCGAGAATGGCGAAATACGCGGCCCGCCGCCCGTGAAAGCCGCCGGCGGCGCGGCCGGCGAGCGTCGCCGCATACACCGCCCAGGCGACGTACGACGACAGCGCCAGCGGATCGAAGGTGAACACGCTGCCCCAGGCCGTTCCCGCCCACAGGACGCCCAGGATCAAGCCCGTCGTCAGGAATGGAAACCCGAACGCCAGCGTCCGGTAGGTGAGCCGATCGAGCGTTGCCAGCGCCGGGAGCGTGTAGTAGAGCGTTCCGAGGCGCTTGGCCCTGAGCTGATGCTCCTGGAGCAGATACATCACCGCGCCGGCGAAGTTGAGCACGAGCGCCGCGATTCCGACGAGCGCCAGCCCGATGTGCACCCAGAGCCACGCGCCGCTCAGGGTCGGGCCGATCAAGGGCCGCGTCGGCGTCGACTGCAGGCTCAGAACGAGGGCCACGGGCAGGACGAATGCGCCCAGGACCGAGAGGCCGTAGCGGCGCTCGATCCACATCTCGAGGAGGACGACGACCCACGCGGCGACCGAAACCGCCTCCGGCATGCTGGCCAGCGGCGGCCGACCCAGGTCGATGGCCAGGGCCAGCAGCGCGATGGTGTGCAGCACCCAGGCCGCCAGGGTTGCCAGGGAAGCCAGGCGGTGAAGCACCTCTTCTCGCTGGACCAGGTAGGCCAGAGCGAGACCCGTCGCGGCGACATACCCGATGATCGCGACCGTCAGCAGGGTCTGGTGCATGGCTCTAAAAGATCAAGTGCAGCGAGAGTTTACCATATTCCCGATGCGAATTGACCTGTCCCTCCCGCCCGGGCCCCCTAACGGTCGGAAGCGACTGGCTTTTTATGGGCTCGGCCGCTCGAGGACGCCCGAGCGCGGGTAGAGCACGCGAACCAGAGCGAGTCCCTGCGCGGGGGCGGTAGGGCCGGCGCGGCGGCGATCCCGTGAGCCGAGGACGGCGCCGAGCCAGTCGGCGTCGCGGGCTCCGCGCCCGACATCGACCGCGCTGCCGACGATGTTGCGTGCCATGTGATGGAGGTATCTATCGGCCGACAAGAGGATGACGAGCCGCTCCTTCCGACGGACCACGTGGAGCGCCCAGACCAGGCACATCGGGTCCTTCTCACGGCCGGGCGCGGCGCAGAACGCGCCGAAGTCGTGCCGCCCGCGCAGCGCCACCAGCGCGCGTCGCATCGCGCCCACGTCGAGCGCCTGGGGGATGTGCCAGGCATAGCGCGCCAGGAGCGGGTTCGCGATCGGCCCGGTGTCGATGAGGAACGCATAGCGCTTGCCGGTGGCTGCCCGTCGGGCGTCGAAGCCAGCCGGCGCCTCGCGAGCGTCGAGCACGCGAATGTCGCGCGGAAGATCGGCGTTGAGTGCGCCCCGAAGGCCTACGGCCGCGATGCGGGCGGTCGTGGTCAGCGACGCGACTTGTCGGAGCGCGTGCACGCCCGCGTCGGTCCGGCTGGCGCCGGTGACGCGCGTGTCGGCGCCGAACCGGCGGCGCGCCTTCTCGACCAGGGTCCCCTGCACCGTGCGCGCGCCCGCCTGGACCTGCCAGCCGTGATAGTCCGTGCCGTCGTAGGACAGCACCAGACGAAAGGTCGAACGAGCCGGGGCTATCGCGGCGGCCGGTGGCGTCCCGGGCTGCGCGCCGGGACGAACGTGAGCCAGACGACTGCGATCAGGAGAAACAGGAGGATGTCGATCATGATCTCCCACGAGAACCCGGGCAGCACCGTCGGCGCCACCTGGCGCTTGATCCAGGCCACGCGCTCGAAATCCTTGGGCTCGTAGTAGGCCGGGTCATATCCGCGGACGGAGTCGACGAATCTCACGACCAGCGGCACGGCGACGTACGCCACCACCAGGATCGTGACGAACACCGCCAGGTGGAAGCGGTCGTAGCGACGAAGGCGACGGCGAAGAGAGCGACGGAGGGACGTCACCGCGGGCCGCCCCGGGCGCGGCGCCCCGACGCGGCGTTACGAGTGGAGCAGCAGCTCGGCGATCTGGACCGCATTCGTGGCCGCGCCTTTGCGCAGTTGGTCGCCGACCACCCAGAAGCTCAGTCCATTCGGGCTCGAAAGATCCTCACGGATGCGGCCGACGAAGCAGTCGTCCTGTCCCTCGACCGCGATGGGCATGGGATAGCGGTGCTGCGCGGGATCGTCCCAGAGCTTGAGTCCGGGGAATCGCGCGAACAGATCGCGGGCGCGCCCGACCGTGATCTTCGTCTCGGTCTCGGCGGTGATCGAGATCGAGTGCGACGTGAATACCGGGACTCGCACCGTGGTGGGCGCGACCGGGAGCCCGGGTGTCTCGAGGATCTTGCGCGTCTCGTTCACCAGCTTCATCTCCTCGGCGGTATAGCCGTCGGGGCCGAAGCGGTCGATCGCCGGGACCAGGTTGAAGGCGATCTGATGCGGGAAGTGCCGCGCCACCATCGCTTCACCCCGGGCCCACGCGAGGGTCTGCTCGCGAAGCTCGGCGATGCCGTTGACGCCGGCACCGGAGACCGCCTGGAAGCTCGTGGCGATCACGCGCGTGAGCCGTCCGGCGTCGTGCAGCGGCTTGAGCGGCATGACGGTCACGATCGTCGTGCAGTTCGGGCACGCCAGGATGCCGCGGTGCCGTCGCGCCGCGTGGGCATTGATCTCGGGGATCACGAGCGGCACGTCCGGGTCCATCCGGAACGCGTTCGACTTGTCGATCACGGTCGCGCCGGCCTTGACGATCATCGGCGCATACTCCTTCGACTGCGCCGATCCGGCCGAACAGAAGGCGATCTCGACGCCCTTGAACGCGGTCGGCTCGATCCGGCGGATCGTGATCGGCTCGCCGCGGAAGGTCACGGTCTTACCGACCGAGCGCTCCGAGGCGAACGCGCGCAGCTCGCGCACGGGGAACTTTCGCTCCTCGAGGATGCGGAGCGTGGTTTGCCCGGCGGCGCCGGTGGCGCCGACGACGGCGATGCAGAGTTCGGACGCCATCAGTACTGCCGCTCCAGCTCGCGCACGATCAGGTCTCCCATCTCCCGCGTCCCGGTCGGCCGGGCCCCCGACGCCACGATGTCGGCCGTGCGGTGTCCCTGCTCGAGCACCCGGAGCACCGCGTGCTCGACCCGGTCGGCGTCCTTCTCCATGTTCAGCGAGTACCGCAAGAGCATCGCCGCCGAGAGGATCGCCGCGATCGGGTTCGCAATGCCCTTGCCGGCGATGTCGGGCGCGGTGCCGTGCACCGGCTCGTAGAGCCCGACCGACCCGCCGAGCGACGCCGAGGGCAGCATGCCCATCGATCCGGCGAGAATCGCGGCCTCATCCGACAAAATATCACCGAAGGTGTTCTCGGTCACAATCGTGTCGAACTGCGTGGGCCGCTGCACCAGGGCCATCGCGCAGTTGTCGACCAGGACGTGCTCGAGCGTCACGTCCGGGTACTCGCGGCCGACCCGCGTCACCACCTCGCGCCAGAGCTGCGAGACGACCAGGACGTTCACCTTGTCGACCGAGGTCAGGCGCTTGCGGCGCTTGCGAGCCACGTCGAAACCGATCCGGGCGATCCGCTCGACCTCGCGCGAGGTGTAGGCCATCGTGTTGATCGCGCGCGCTCCACCGTCGGCGAAGCGCTCGACGCCCCGGGGCTCGCCGAAGTAGAGCCCGCCCGTCAGCTCGCGGATCACCATGAGGTCGGTCCCCTCGACGACCTGACGCTTGAGCGGCGAGGCGTCCACTAGCATCGGAAAGCACTTGGCCGGACGGAGGTTCGCGTAGAGATCCAGCTCCTTGCGGATGGCCAGGAGCCCCCGCTCGGGTCGTTGCTCGTGCGGCACGTCGTCCCACTTGGGACCGCCGACCGCGCCGAAGAGGATCGCGTGGGCCGCGCGGCAGAGCTCGAGCGTCCCCGGGGCCAGCGGCTTGCCCGTCGCGTCGATCGCCGCGCCGCCCACGAGCCCGCGCTCGAACTCGAACGCGGTGCCCGTTCCCTTGCCCACCGCTTCGAGCACGCGGATGGCCTCGGGCGTCACCTCCGCGCCGATGCCATCCCCCGGCAGGACCGCGATCCGATACGTCGCCATTAGCTGGCCTCCACAGTCTTCAGGCGCGGCCCCTCACCTAGGGGCCGACTTCCTTCATGCGCTGTGACGACGGCTGAGCGATCCGGTTCAGGGCGCTGAGGTACGCGCGCGCGCTCGCCTCGATGACGTCCGTCGAGGCGCCCTTGCCCGAGACCACCGTGCCGTCGAAGTCGATCTTCATCGAGACCTCGCCGATCGCGTCCTTGCCCGACGTGGCCGAGCGCAGCGAGTAGTCCTGGAGCCGTCCCTTGAGGCCGGTGATGGCGTCGATCGCCGCCAGCACCGCGTCGACCGGCCCGTCGCCCACGCCCGAATCCTGGAACGTCTGCCCTTCCTTCTTCAGGCGCACCGTCGCCGACGGCACCACCCCTGTGCCGCTGATGACGTGGAGATAGTCGAGCTCGTAGAGCGGTGCCACGCCCTGGGTGGCCTCGTCGGTGACGATCGCCATCAGGTCCTCGTCGTAGACCTCCTTCTTGCGATCGGCGAGGTCCTTGAATGCCTTGAAGGCCCGGTCGAGCTCCGAGCCGGCCAGCGCGAAGCCGAGCTCCTTGAGCCGTGACGCGAGCGCGGCCCGCCCGGAGTGCTTGCCGAGGACCAGCTTGTTCGACGGCCGCCCGATGTCCTCGGGCCGCATGATCTCGTACGTGAGCTTTTCCTTGAGGACCCCGTCCTGATGGATGCCGGCCTCGTGGGCGAAGGCGTTCTCGCCGACGATCGCCTTGTTCGGCTGGACGTGCACGCCCGTGATGTGGGAGAGCAGCCGGGAGGACTTGAAGATCTCCTCGGTCCGGACGCGCGTCTCGATCCCGAAGAAGTCCTTCCGCGTCCGGAGCGCCATCACGATCTCCTCGAGCGACGCGTTGCCCGCGCGCTCGCCGATCCCGTTGATGGTGCACTCCACCTGCCGGGCCCCGTGCATGAGCGCGGTCAGCGAGTTCGCCACCGCCTGACCGAGGTCGTTGTGGCAGTGGACGGAGAGCACGACCTTGTCGAGCCCCTGGACTTTCTCGCGGATCCGGGCGATACGCTCGCCCCACTCGCGCGGGATCGCGTAGCCGACGGTGTCGGGGATGTTGACGGTCCCCGCCCCGGCGTCGATCACCGCCGACAGGACGTCGCACATGTAGTCGAAGTCGGAGCGCGAGGCGTCCTCCGGCGAGAACTCCACGTCCTCGCAGTACGCGCGCGCGTGACGGACCGCGTCGACCGAGGCCTTGAGCACCTCGGCCCGCGACTTCCGCAGCTTGTACTTCAGATGGATGTCCGAGGTCGCGACGAACGTATGGATGCGCGGCTTGCGCGCGTACTTCACGGCCTCCCAGCAGCGGTCGATGTCGGCTAGGCCGACGCGCGACAGGCCGCAGATGGACGGCGCGTTGTCCAGCGTCCCGACCTGCTTGGCCACCTCGCGGGTGGCCTCGAAGTCCTCGTCCGACGAGATCGGGAAGCCGGCCTCGATGACGTCGACTTGCAGGCGCGCCAGCTGCCGGGCCATCTCGAGCTTTTCCATCGTGTTCATCGAGAAGCCGGGGGCCTGCTCGCCGTCCCGCAACGTCGTGTCGAAGATGATGACGCGGTCCATACGTCCTCCTAAGATTCCTTGCTCGCCAGCTCGGTCGGCGTCGCGAGCGGACGCCCGACGACCAGACGCCGCACCGGTCCGGAGAGCGCGTAGCCGGTGAAGAGCATGAAGAGAAACACGTCGTGCTTGGTGGCCACGATCATGATGGCCAGCACCACGACCAGCAGCGTCTGCAGCGGCCGGCGCCGCACGAAGTCCACTTCCTTGAAGCTCCAGTAGCGGAACGTCGACACCATCAAGAGCGCCAGCACCCCGGCCGCGACCGCGAGCCCGATCTGCTCCCAGCGCTCCGGGGGCTCGTCGCCGAGGAGCACGATGCTCGACGCGACCACCCCGGCGGCCGCCGGCGTGCTGAGGCCGATGAAGAAGCGGCGGTCGACGGTGCCGGTCTGCACGTTGAAGCGCGCCAGACGCAGCGCGCCGCAGATCACGAACAGAAACGCGCCGAACCACGCCGGGCGGCTCAGGTCCTTGAGGGCGAAGGAGTAGACGAGGAAGGCCGGCGCCACGCAGAAGGAGACCACGTCGGCCAGCGAGTCGAACTCGACCCCGAACTGACTGGTGGCCTTCATCAGGCGCGCGACGCGGCCGTCGAGCAGGTCCATGACCATCGCGACGAAGATGGCCAGCGCCGCGTCGGAGAAACGCCCCTCGACCGTCAGCAGGAGCGCGAAGAAGCCGCAGAAGAGGTTGCCGGTGGTGAGAAGGCTCGGGAGGAGGACGATGCCGCGGCCGCGCTTCTCTCGAAGCTCGTGCCAGCGCCGGCGCCGCGATCCCTTCGGGCGCCGGATCATACTCGGTGCCCTACGGCGCTCACGCGAGCGCTCCGAGGACGGTGATGCCGCCCACCACCCGGTCGCCCGCCCGCACGCTCATCTGGGCGCCGCGCGGCATGAAGCAATCGGTGCGCGAGCCGAAGCGAATCATCCCGAAGCGCTCGCCGGCCGCGAGCTTGTCGCCCGGTCCCACGCGGCAGACGATGCGCCGGGCGACGGCGCCCGCGATCTGCACGACCGTGACGCGGGCATTCTCTCCCTGGAGATTGACGACGCACCGCTCGTTCACGCGACCGGCGTCGGGCTGATAGGCGGCGACGAAGCGGCCCCGCGAATACGTGACGCCGACGACCAGGGCCGCGATGGGCGAGCGGTTGACGTGGACGTCGAGCGGCGACAGGAAGATCGCGACGCGCACGGCCGGACCGACGAAGGGATCGTCGAGCTCGTCGACCGACATCACCCGGCCGTCGGCCGGGGCCAGCACCGCGCCGGGAACGGCCGGCGTCTCCCGCTCCGGATCGCGGAAGAAGCCGAGCGAGGCCAGCGATGCCGCCGCGAACGGCACTGCGAGGGCACGTCGGCCGGTCAGCGCGAGCCCGGCGGCGATCGCCGCCGGAATCGCGATGAAGGGCCAGCCCTCGCGCGCGACGGGAAGCTTCGACATCATCCCATCCGGGGCGGCGCGATCCACGCCATCATCGACCGAAGACGCTTGCCGACCTCCTCGATCGAGTGCTCGGCGTCGCGCCGCCGCATCGCGAGGAACCCCGCGCGGTTGGCCTGGTTCTCCAGCACCCACTCGCGGGCGAACTGGCCGGACTGGATCTCGCCGAGGATCTTCTTCATCTCGGCCTTCGTCGCATCACTGACGACCCGCGGGCCCCGCGTGTAGTCGCCGTACTCGGCGGTGTCCGATACGGAGTAGCGCATGTACGCGAGCCCGCCCTGGTAGAAGAGGTCCACGATCAGCTTCATCTCATGCATGCACTCGAAGTAGGCGACTTCCGGCTGATAGCCCGCTTCGACGAGCGTCTCGTACGCCGCTTTGATCAAATGCGAGATGCCGCCGCACAGGGTCGTTTGCTCCCCGAACAGGTCGGTCTCCGTCTCCTCCTTGAAGGTCGTCTCGATCACGCCCGCGCGCGTGCAACCGACACCCTTGCCGTACGCGAGCCCGAGGTCGCGCGCCCGGCCCGAGACGTCCTGGTACACGGCGAGCAGCGCCGGGACGCCCGGGCCCTGGGTGAAGAGATCGCGCATGACATGCCCGGGCGCCTTGGGCGCGATCATGGTGACGTCGACCTCGGGCGGCGGCACGACCTGATTGAAGTGGATGTTGAAGCCGTGCGCGAACATGAGCATCTTGCCCTTGCCGAGGCCGCCCTTGATCTCGGTCTCGAACACGTGACGCTGGCTCTGGTCGGGCAACAGGATCATGATCACGTCGGCCATCTGCGCGGCCTCGTTCACGGTCGCGACCTTGAGGCCTTCCTTCTCGGCCTTGGCCCAGCTCTTCGAGCCCTTGTAGAGTCCGACCACGACGTCCTGGCCCGAGTCCTTGAGGTTCAGCGCGTGGGCGTGCCCCTGGCTGCCGTAGCCGATGATCGCGATCTTCCGCCCCTTGAGCAGGCCGAGATCGGCGTCCTGGTCGTAGTAGATCTTCGCGGGCATCTCGTGTCCTTTCTTCTTTGGCGAGTGTTAGTCGGCGAAGCCGACCACCTTGGGGTCGTCCGTCACGCGCTGCTTCCGCGGCGGCTCGACGCGACGCATCCGCGTCTTGGGGCCGCGCGCGATGGCGACCTTGCCTGTGCGGACCAGCTCCTGGATCCCGATCGGCCGCAGCAGCTCGATCAGCGCCTCGAGCTTGCCCTCGTCCCCGGTGGCCTCCAGGACGAACGAGACCGGCGTCACGTCGACCACCCGCGCCCGGAAGATCTCGGCGGTCCGGAGGATCTCGGCCCGGTTCGACGGCTCGGCGTTCACGCGGATCAGGACCAGCTCGCGCTCGACGTGCCCCTCGTCGGTCAGGTCGGTCACCTTGATGACGTCGATGAGCTTGTGCAGCTGCTTGGTCACCTGCTCGATGACGAACTCGTCGCCGCGTACGACGAGCGTCATCCGGGACACCGACGGGTCGAGCGTCTCGCCGACCGACAGGCTCTCGATGTTGTAGCCGCGCGCCGAGAACAGGCCGGCGACGCGGGAGAGGACACCGAACTTGTTCTCGACCATGACCGAGATCGTGTGCTTGCGGGGCTCGCTGCCGTTTTGCATCAGAACCCCGTCTGCGACTTGGCGGCCTTGTCCCGCACCTCGCGGGTGGGCGGCTTCAGGATCATGTCGGTGTTGGCCCCGCCGGCCGGCACCATCGGGAAGACGCACTCGTCCTTGTCGACGCACACGTCGAGGATGACCGGCGCGGGTGTCGCGATCATCTTCTCGATCGCCGCCGGGAGCTCGCTCGGTTTCGTCACGCGCAGGCCGACGCAGCCGTAGGCTTCGGCCAGGCGCACCCAGTCCGGGATCCCCGGCAGGTCGATCGCGCAGTAGCGCTCCTTGTAGATGATCCGCTGCCACTGCCGGACCATCCCGTGGCCGCTGTTGTTGATGATCACGGTCTTCACGGGCAGCCCCTCGACGAAGCAGGTGGCCAGCTCCTGGCTGTTCATCTGGAACGAGCCGTCCCCGTCGATGTTGATCACGAGCTTGCCGGGATTGGCCGCCTGGACGCCCATCGCGGTCGGCAGCCCGTAGCCCATCGTGCCGAGGCCGCCGGACGTGCACCACATGCGCGGGTGCTTGAACTTGTAGTACTGCGCCGCCCACATCTGGTGCTGGCCGACTCCGGTGACGATGAAGGCCTCGCCGTTGGTCGCGTTGGAGATCTCCTGGATCACGTACTGCGGCTTTACAACGTCGTCGCTCCACTCGTACTGGAACGGGACGTCGTGCTTCCACTGCGCGAGCTGGGTCGCCCACTGGCGTCGCCCCTCGCGCACGGCCGGCGGCGGCTCGTCCTTCAGCTCCTCGCGGAGCGCTTCCACCAGCTTCACGAGCACACGGCGGCAGTCACCCACGATCGGCACGCCCACCTTGATGTTCTTCGAGATCGAGGACGGGTCGATGTCGATGTGGACGATCTCGGCATTCGGGGCGAACGCGTCGACCTTGCCGGTGACCCGGTCGTCGAACCGCGCGCCGACCGCGACGAGCACGTCCGAGTGGTGCACCGCCATGTTGGCGTAGTAGCTCCCGTGCATGCCCAGCATGTCGAGCGAGAGCGGGTGCTCCATCGGAAACGCGCCCAACCCCATCAGGGTCTGGGTGACCGGGAGCTGCCCGAGCTCGGCCAGCTCCATGAGCTCGGCGCTCGCATCGGCCGAGATCACGCCGCCGCCGACGTAGAGCACCGGCTTCTTCGCGCGCGCCAGGAGCTTGGCAGCCCGCTTGATCTGGCCGGGATGGCCGTCGTAGTTCGGGTTGTAGGAGCGCATCTGGACGTGCTCGGGCCAGACCAGATCCCACTCCTTCACCAGAATGTCCTTCGGGAGGTCGACGTGGACGGGCCCGGGACGTCCGGTCGACGCGATGTGGAACGCCTCGCGGATGATCGGGCCCAGATCGTTGCCGTCCTTCACCAGGAAGTTGTGCTTCGTGCACGGACGCGTGATCCCGACGTTGTCCGCCTCCTGGAACGCGTCGTTCCCGATGAGGTGCGTGGGCACCTGCCCGGTGAACGCGACGATCGGGATCGAGTCCATCAGCGCGTCCTGCAGCGCCGTCACCAGGTTGGTCGCGGCGGGGCCCGAGGTCACGAGGCACACCCCGACACGGCCCGAGGTCCGCGCGTAGCCCTCCGCCGCGTGTCCGGCGGCGGCTTCCTGACGCACGAGGATGTGGCGCAGGCCCTCGAAGTCGTACAGGGCGTCGTAGATGGGGAGTACCGCGCCGCCGGGCAGACCGAAGATGAGGTCGACTCCCTGGCGCTTCAGGCACTCCAGAACGATTCGTGCCCCGGGCATTCTCACTTCGCGTTCCTCCTAGACCTCGTCGAAGCTAAACACGGTAGTCCCCACTGCCGCCGACCTGGCGCTCCTTGATTCGCGCCTGCGCCGCCGCCAGCCGCGCGCCCGGGATCAGATAGGGCGAGCACGAGACGTAGGTCATCTTCACGCGGTGACAGAACTCGACCGACGACGCCTCGCCGCCGTGCTCGCCGCAGATCCCGATCTTCAGATTGGGCCGGCGACTGCGCCCCCGCTCGATGCCGATCTTGACCATCTCGCCCACGCCCTCCTGGTCGAGGACCGAGAAGGGGTCGTTCGGCACCAGGCCCATGTCCAGGTACTTCGGCAGGAACTTCGCGACGTCGTCCCGGCTGTACCCGTAGGTGAGCTGGGTCAGATCGTTGGTCCCGAACGAGAAGAACTCGGCGAACTCGGCGATCTGCGCGGCGATCAGCGCCGCCCGCGGTACCTCGATCATCGTCCCGATCAGGTACTTCACGGTCACACCCGTCTCGGCGATGACGCCGTCGGCGACGCGCTTGGTCTGCTGGAAGGTCTCCTTCATCTCCCCGACGGTCCCGGTGAGCGGGATCATGATCTCGGGCTCGACGTGGACGCCCTGCTCGGCGACCGTGCAGGCGGCCTCCATGATGGCGCGCACCTGCATGCCGTAGATCTCGGGGTGCGTGATGCCGAGCCGGCAGCCGCGGTGGCCGAGCATCGGATTGGATTCCCTCAGCTTCTCGACGTTGGCGATGATCGCTTCGAGGCGGGACTGCTCCTCGGGATTGATGCTGAGCGCTTCCAGACGGCTCCGAGTTTCGACGAGCTCCTTGTACTCCTTGTGGTTCGGAAGGAACTCGTGCAGCGGCGGATCGAGCAGACGGATCGTCACCGGCAGACCGTCCATGGCGCGGAAGATCCCGATGAAGTCGTCACGCTGGAACGGCCGGAGCTTCTCGAGCGCGATGCGGCGCGTCGCCTGGTCGCCTGCCATGATCATCTCGCGGACGATCGGAATCCTATCGGGCGCGAAGAACATGTGCTCGGTGCGGACGAGGCCGATGCCTTCGGCGCCGAACTCGCGAGCGCGCTGGGCGTCGAGCGGGGTATCGGCGTTGGCGCGCACGCCGAGCCCTTCCTTGCGGTAGCGGTCCGCCCAGGCCAGGAGCTCCTGGACCTCGTCACCGAGCTCGCCTTCGACGGTCTTGATGCTGTCGAGCAGGACCTCGCCGGTTCCGCCATCGACGGAGATCCAGTCACCCTCCCGGACAATGCGACCACCCACTTCGAAGATACGGCGGTGCTCGTCCACGGCGATTTCCGAAGCGCCGACCACGCAGGCCTTGCCCATTCCGACTGCGACAACGGCCGCGTGCGACGTCCGGCCGCCCCGCGCGGTGACGATGCCTTCCGCGGCGTACATGCCCGCCACGTCCTCGGGCGAGGTCTCCGGACGAACGAGGATGACCTTCTCGTTGGCGCGCGCCCACTCCACCGCACGATCGGCGTCGAAGACCGCCTTGCCGACGGCCGCTCCGGGCGCCGCGGGTAGCCCGCGGGCCAGGAGCCGCCCCTTGTCGATCGCCGCGGCCTTGTCCCGGTCGTCGAAGACCGGCCGGATCGCCTCGTTCACTTCCTGCGGCCGTACGCGGAGCAAGGCGGTGTGCTGGTCGATCACGTGCTCGTTCACCAGGTCCCGAGCCACCTTGACGGCGGCGCGCGCCGAGCGCTTGCCCGTACGCGTCTGCAAGAGGTAGAGCTTGCCCTCCTGCACGGTGAACTCGATGTCCTGCATGTCCTTGTAGTGGCGCTCGAGACGTCCGGCGATTTCGAGGACCTCGTCGTAGATCTCCGGCATCCGCTGATGCAGGGCCTCGATCGGCAGCGGCGTGCGGATGCCCGCGACGACGTCCTCACCCTGCGCGTTGGGCAGGAACTCGGCGTAGAAGCGCGGCTCGCCCGTCCGGGGATCGCGCGTGAAGCCGACGCCGGTGCCGGAGGTCTCGCCGAGATTCCCGAAGACCATGGACATCACGGTGACCGCGGTGCCCCACTCCTCCGGGACGTTGTGGATGCGCCGATACTCGCTGGCCTTCTTCGCGAACCAGGAATCGAACACGGCGTTGATGGCCAGCCTCAGCTGATCCTTCACGTCCTCCGGGAACGGACGGCCCGTTCGCTCGCTGATGATGCTCTTGAAGACGTCGGTCAGCTTTCGGAGCTCGGCGGCCGGCACCTCAGGGTCGCTCTTGACGCCGAGACGCGACTTCGCCGCGTCGAGCTCGGCGTCGAAGACCTCGCGCCGCACGCCGAGGACGACGTCGCCGAACATCATGACGAAGCGCCGGTAGCAGTCCCACGCGAAGCGCTCGTTACGCGTGCGCGCCGCCAGTCCCTCGACGGTCGCGTCGTTCAAGCCGAGATTGAGGATCGTTTCCATCATGCCGGGCATCGACACGCGGGCGCCCGAGCGGACCGATACCAGGAGCGGACGCTTGGGATCGCCGAAGCCGGCGTCCGCGGCGCTCTCGAGCCTCTGGAGGTTCTCGAGCGTCTGGTCCCAGAGCTCTTCCGGCCACTCGTGCCCGGACCGGTTGTAGTGGGCCCAGGCCTGTGTCGTCACCGTGAAGCCCGGCGGGACGGGGATCCCGAGGTTGGTCATTTCAGCCAGCTCGCAGCCCTTACCGCCCAGGAGGTTCCGCATCACGGAAGAGCCTTCGGCACGGCCCCCACCGAAGAAGTAGACGTACTTAGTCATAGGCGCGGGTCTCCGTCCTTGATGACCGAAAAAGTCTTGTGATGTTAGTGGATAACGAGCACCAGTGTCAATTATTCTACCGCTCGTTTCCACCCCCGCACCTTGTCTCATTCACCTTCTCGTTTCAGCGTCGCACCTCGGCCGGCGGAGCCGCCGGAGTGCAGCGCGGACCGCGGCTCTTCCGGAATCCGGCCCCAGAAACACGAAAGGCCACGGGTCGCGCGACCCGTGGCCTTTGGGATCTCATCCGCCACGGGCCTGTCCCCGCCCGTGGCATCCGTTCGTCGGTCTACGTCGCGGATGCTCCGGGCAGCGCCGGCAGCGCCAGCAGAATCAGCCCCAGCAGCGATACCCGCGACGTCACGTGAATCACGACGCGAAGTATACGGGCTCGTGCCGGCATGGTCAAGCGCCCGCGCGATCGCTGCGCGGACGGTCCTGTGTCGGGCCGAACACGAGTCCCTCGACCGCGACGAGATGGTCCAGCATCGCCTGCCGCGCGGCGGCGCTGTTGCCGCGCGCGATCGCCTGGACGATTTGCCGATGGTCTTGGTGCGAGCGCGTGGGCCGGCCCGGCGTGTTGAGCGATTCCTCGCGACTCTGGGTGAGCAGATCCATGATCGCGTGCACGAGCCGCGTGATCGCTCGGTTGTGCGCGGCGGTGCCGATCGCGGCGTGAAACGCCGCGTCTTGCGCGAGCCCCGTCCGTCCGGCGGCGATCTCCCGCGCCTGGTCCTCGAGGATCCGCTCCATCTCCTGGACCTCGTCCGGCGTCGCGCGGCTCGCCGCGAGGGCCGCGATGGCCGGCTCGAGCACCCGCCGCGCCTCGAAGAGCTCGGCGATCGCTTCGCGCTGCGAGGTCATCATGAGGGCCAGCGGGCCGACGAGCGCGTCGATCGACACCTCGCGGACGAACGTGCCCTCGCCCGGCCGGATGGCGATGAGCCCCAGACTTTCGAGCGCGCGCAACGCTTCCCGCACGGAGGTGCGGCTGACAACGAACTTCTCGGCAAGCTCGCGCTCGGGCGGTAGCCGGTCGCCGCTCTTGAAGCGTCCTTCGGCGATCAGCTGCTTGACCTGCCGGACGATCTGCTCGTAGATCCGCGTCGACTTGATCGGTCCAAGCTCGACGGAGTGATCGCCGACTCGCCGGCGGCCGGGCGTGCTCATCGCCGACTCAGAGATTCTCCGGCACGTGGGCGTGCCGGCGGCCGCGGCCGAGCCACCACCCGAGGGCCGTCACCGCCGCGCCGATGCCGATGGGCGCCGCGTAGCGCAGCACCGCGGCGGTATCTCCGAACCAGCGCCGAAGGACCGGATCCTCGATCAGCATCTCGCCGGCGACGTACCCGAGCAGGCCGCCGCCGAGCCAGACGATCCACGTGTAGCGGTTCATGAGCAGCGCCAGGAGCCCGGCGCCCCAGACGACGATCGGCAGCGAGAGCCCGATCCCGAACATCACCAGGAGAAGATCCCCGTGCGCCGTCGCCGCGATCGCCAGCACGTTGTCGAGGCTCATCGTGACGTCGGCGACGATGATGATCCAGATCGCCTCCCAGAGCGACGAGCCGCGTCGGACCTCGCTGGCGCTGGCCGCTTCCGGCCGGACGAGCCTGACGGCGATCCAGACGAGGAGCAGCCCACCCACGAGCTGCAGGAACGGGATCCGCAGGAGCACGCTCACGATGCCGACGAAGATCAGCCGCAGGAGGACCGCGCCGACCGCGCCCCAGACCTGCCCCAGGACCCGCTTGCGCTTGGGCAAGGCGCGCACCGCGAGCGCGATGACGAGGGCGTTGTCGCCCGAGAGAAGGAGATTCAGCACGCCGATGCCGAGCAGTCGCATCCAGAACTCCGGATCGACCAGGAGCGCCATCAGGCCCCTCGCGGCGACGTTCCGCGGAGCCGCCGCCACCACGGCGTCACGATCGGAAGCACGAAGAAGAAGATGGCGACCGCGGTGATCACGCCGGCGATCGGGCGCGACACGAAGATCGCCAGCGAGCCCTGGGACATGATCAGGCTCTGGCGCAACGCGTTCTCGGCGAGGTCGCCCAGCACCAGCGCCAGCACGAGCGGCGCGAGCGGATAGTCGAGCTTCTTGAACACGTAGCCGAGGACGCCGAAGATCAGCATGTACCAGATGTCGATCATACTGTTGTGGACCGCGAACGAGCCGATCGCGCACACGACGACGATCAGCGGCGTGAGGATCGCGAACGGAATCCGGAGGATCGCGGCGAAGAACGGCACGAACGCGAGGACCATCAACACGCCGATGATGTTGCCAGTGTACATGCTCGCGATGAGTCCCCAGACGAAGTCGGGCTTCTCCTTGAAGAGGAGCGGGCCGGGTTGGAGACCCCAGATGATGAGGCCGCCCAGCATTACCGCCGCCGTCGGTGATCCCGGAATGCCGAGTGTGATCATCGGTAGGATCGCCGCCACGCCCGCGGCGTGGGCCGCCGTCTCGGGGGCGACGACGCCCTCGAGCTCGCCCTTGCCGAAGCGCTCCGGATGCTTCGAGAATCGCTTCGCGAACGCGTAGCTCATGAACGACGCGGGGGTGGCTCCGCCCGGCTTGAAGCCCATCCAGAAGCCGATGAAGGAGCCGCGCACGAACGTGCGCGCGTAACGGGGCAGGATCTTCCAGGTGTCGAGCACGACTCTCAAATTCATGCCCGTCGGGACGCTGCGGAACGAGAGCCCCTCCTCCACGGACAGGAGGATCTCGCCGATCCCGAAGAGACCGATGACGGCGACGATGAAGTCGAACCCCTTCATAAGGTCGACGAAGCCGAAGGTCATCCGGAGCTGGCCGGTGACGATGTCGAGCCCCACGGCGGCGAGCACGAAGCCGAGCAAGATCGAAACCAGCGACTTCAGCGGGTTGCCGCCGCCCAGCCCGACGAAGCTCGAGAAGGTCAGGAGCTGGATCGCGAAGAACTCGGGCGGCCCGAACTTGAGGGCGATCTCCGCCAGCAGCGGCGCGAAGAAGGTGATCAGGATGATCGAGAAGAGCGCGCCGACGAACGACGAGGTGAAGGCCGCCGTGAGCGCCTGGCCCCCCTGCCCGTTGCGCGCCATCGGATAGCCGTCGAAGGTGGTCGCGACCGACCAGGGCTCGCCCGGGATGTTGAACAGGATGGACGTGATGGCGCCGCCGAAGAGCGCGCCCCAGTAGAGCGACGTCAACAGGATGATCGCGGAGGTCGGCGGCATCGTGAAGGTGAGCGGGAGCAGAATCGCGACGCCGTTAGCGCCCCCGAGCCCGGGTAGGACACCGATGATGGTTCCGAGCGTGATGCCGACGACGGCGACGAACAGATTGGCCGAGCCACGCCTCGAGCGGACCCTTGGGCATGGGTACCAGGAACCACTTCTCGAAGACGAAGAACGTGGCGAGCGGAAAGAGGATGGCGACCGCGAGCACGGCGAGCCAGGTGTGGCGCCCGATCCAGCGCATGTAAAAGCCGGTGTAGAGCGCCGCGGCGACGTAGAGGCCGATCCACTGGGTGAGAACGACCAGGGCCACCGCCGGCCACAGCACCTTGAGAACGGGTCGAAACTGCTCCCGCGTCACGAACGGCACGGTCGGCGCCCGGCGCGCGGATTGGATGAAAATCCCGGCGCAGGCGGCGATCATCAGCACACCGAGCCAGAACGGGAAGAAGCCGCTCTGCGGCCCGTCCGTGCCCCAGCCGATGCCGAGCCGGACGGCGTCGAAGACGACGACGCCGCCCAGCAGGGCGAGCAGCGAGGCGGTGATGAGATCCGCGAGACGCATGCGTGGGGGCGGCTACTTCTTCAGCAGGCCTCCCTTGGCCATCAAGTCCTTGTGGAGCTGCTCGTTCTCCTCGACCCACTTGACGTATTCAGCGCCGGACGCGAAGGCGGGCTTCAGCGCGCCCTCCTCCATGTACTTCATCCACTCGGGGGTCTCGCTGATCTTTTTCAAGAATCCGACGTACCAGTCCACGGCGTCCTTTGGCATGTTCGGCGTGCCGAAGATCCCGCGGAGCATGAGGTACTTCACGTCGACGCCGAGCGCCTCCTTGACCGTCGGGATGTCCTTCCACTCGCCGACCGAGAGGCGCGTCGTGTCGAAGACGGCGAGCGGCCGCACACGGCCGGCCTTCCAGTGGCTCACGCACTCGATCGGGTTGTTCACGGTCGAGTCGACATGCTTGCCGACGAGATTCACGCAGACCTCGCCGCCCCCCTTGAAGGGCACGTAGCTGAACTTGGTGCCGGCGATCGCCTGTTCGAGCTGGATCGTGAGGATCTGGTCTTCCTGCGCGGAGCCGGTGCCGCCCATCAAGCACTGGCCGCTCTGGCGCTCCTTGCACTGCTTGTCCTTGACCGCGGCGAGGTACTCCTTGGCGGTCTTGTACGGCGTCTCTGCGTTTACCCATAGGATGAATTCGTCGAGCGCCATGCGGGCGAGCGGTGTGTAGTCGCGCCAGTTGAACGGGAGGTTGTTGTGCAGCGGCGTCGTGAAGAGGTTCGAGAGCGTGATGATGATGGTGTGGGCGTCGCCCTTCTTACTCTTGACGTCCAGGAACCCCTCGGCGCCGGCGCCGCCTGACTTGTTGACGACGATGAGCGGCCGCGGCGAGAGCTTGTGTTTCTCAGCGAGTCCGGCGATCAGCCGCGCCATCTGGTCGGCGCCGCCGCCGGTCCCGGCCGGCACTACGAACTCGATTGGCTTGGTCGGCTCCCATGCGACGGCGGTCGCGGGAACCGCGATCAGCAGCGTGAGGACGAGTGCGACGATTGCGTCGAGCTTCATTGCTCGCTCCTTTCCCGGGGCCAGCCCCGAGTCCATGTCGTATGGAATACGCATCGAACACGTATACAAAGGGCCGGGTCCCGTTTCACGGGAGCCCGGCCCTATCGGCTACGAGCGCCGAGGAGGAGCCACGGGCGATTCGGGCGTTACTTCGCCGATAGCGCCGCCTTCGTCGCGTCCAGACGCCGGAACGGTACCACCGCCGGAATCTCCCACTTCTCCCACATCTCGTCGACCTTCGCCTGGAAGTACGCGAGATCCTCCTCGACGAAATGGGCGAATCGCCCCTGCTTCAGAAGGTACTCGCGCACCGGCTTGCGGGCGCGGCCCTCGATAATCGCCTTGGTCTTGCCGTAGTACTTCACCTGCCCGTCTTCGACCTCGTAGAGCGGGAAGATCCCCGTCTCGATGGCCAGCTCGCCCAGCTCGTGCGACAGCATCGGGTCGTAGTCCCAGCCCTTCGGGCACGGATCGAGCGAATGGATGAACGTCGGGCCGCCGATCGTCAGCGCCCGCCGCACCTTGTTCATCATCTCCACGGCGTACGAGGCGCAGACGGTTGCCACGTAGCGGCACTCCGGATGCCCCGCCGCCATCAATCCGGCCATGTTCTTCTTCCACCGGGTGTGGATGAGGCGCTTCACCTTGCCGGGCGGGCTGAACGTCGTGTTGGCGCCATACGGCGTCATCCCGGAGAGCTGGATGTCGGTGTTGGCGTACGACTCGTTGTCGTAGAGGAGGATCAACGAGTTGTACTCTTTGTGCGTCAGAGTCGCCGAGATCGCGCCGAGCCCCATGTCGGCGCCGCCGCCGTCGCCGCAGAAGGCGATGACGTTGATCGGCTCCGACTTCATCTTTCCCTTGCGCATGAGCGCCTTGAGACCTGCGGCGGTCCCGAGCGCGGCCGAGCCCGATGACCCGAGCTGCGTGTGCATCCACGGCACCACCCACGGCGTCGTGTAATAGGTCGTATTCGCGACGTACATGCATCCGGTCGAGCCGAGCACGATCGTGCGCGGCCCGGACGCCTTCACCATGAGTTTCATGACCAGCGCTGACTCGCAGCCCTGGCAGGTCCGGTGCCCGGAGGTGAAGTACTCCTCGATCGTGACCCGCTTGACGCCGCGGAAGGGCTCGAGGATCTGCGTCGCGTTGCTGAACGTCGTCGTCTCGGCCATGATGGCTTCTCCTATTCCCGCACGCCCAGCCAGTGGGTCTTGGGGTCGGACTTCCCGGACGTCGCGGCGGCATAGCAAAGATCGGTCGCCTTGTAGACGTCCTCGAGCGTCACCTCGCGGCCGCCCAAACCGCAGATGAAGGACAGGAGCGGCGGCCGGCGATCGGCATTGTACAGGGCGGCGCGGATCTCGTTGGCGACCACACCCGAGCCGAACGGCGAGCCGAATGAATAATCGCGGTCGATGATCCCCAGCGCTTGCGCCTTCGAGAGTGCGGCGACGAGCCGCTCGGTCGGAAATGGTCTGAACCAACGCAGTCGGACCAACCCGACTTTCTTGCCTTTCGCACGCATCTCCCGGATGGCGACCTTGATCGGCAGCGAGATGGTTCCCATGCCGACCAGGATTACCTCGGCGTCGTCGGTCATGTACTCCTCGAACCAGGGGTTCTCCGGGCCGCGTCCGAAGACACGACGGAAGTCGGCGTACGCCTCTTCGATGACGGTCACGGCGCGCGCCATCGCCTCGTTGTTCTGGCGCCGGATCTCGATGACCCAGTCCTCGTTCGCCTGCGGCGCGACGGTGATCGGATTGTCTGGGTGGAGCAGGAGGTCACCGCGGTTGTAGCGCGGCAGGAACTGGTCCACCTTCGCCTTGGGCGGCACCATCGTGAGCGCCTGGGAGTGGGTCAGGAACGCCCCGTCCGCGGAGATCGCGAGCGGCAGGAAGACGCGCCGATCCTCGGCGACGCGATAGGCGATCAGCGTGGTGTCGAGCGCTTCCTGCGACGTGTCGATCCAGCAGAGGAGCCAGCCGACGTCCCGGACGACGAGCGCGTCGTTGTGCTCGACGCCGAAGGCGCCCGGATCGTCGAGCGCGCGGTTGCCGACGAGGGCGACCATCGGCACCCGCAACGGCGGCGTGACGACGAGGCATTCCATCGCGTACATCCAGCCGACGCCGGACGAGCCGCAGAAGACTCGCGCGCCCACGGTCGACGCGTGCTTGACGATCTCGAACTGGCTGTGCTCGCCCTCGGCGACGATGTACTCGGCCACGAGCTGGCCGCCCGAGATCTTCTTGGCGATGGCCTGCATGACCGTGTCGTACGGCCGGATCGGATAAGCCGTGACGACATCGAGATCGGCGAGCGTGAGCGCCTCGGCGACGGCCTCGCTGCCCGAGATCAGGAGCTCCTTGTCGGCTTCGTGCGCGGCCGGAGCCGCCTGGGTGACAACCGCCATTGCGCTGGTCCTCCCTACCTATAGTCGCCTCACTAACCGCTAAACCGTCTTGTGCTGCGCGTTCTCGCCCGGAATCCCGGCGGTGATCTCGACGCCGCCGCCCTCGAGGTTCGCCTCGAGCTCTTTCTCGTACTGCCCGCGGAACCGGAAGCCGTGCGAGCGCACGGTGGCCTTCTTGTCACCGATCTTCGAGGTCATCCAGACCTTGTAGGCGCCCTTGTCCTTGCGCCACGCTTCCCACTGGCTCGCGTTGTCGTCGAACACCGACTCGTTGACCATCGTGATGCAGTGCTCGACCGGGCAGACCGCCTCGCACACGCCGCAACCGCAGCAGGCCTCCATGTTGGCGTCGTACGTCCCGTCCGGCATGACGTCGAAGCAGGAGTCCGGGCACTGGATCCAGCAGAGCGTGCACTTCACGCACGTATCGAAGTCGATGACGGGCCGCATCGTGCGCGTCGTGAACTTCTTGAAATACGGGTTACGTTCCGGAACGTACCCCTTGCCCGCTTCCTTGGGCTTGCCCACCGGGATCGCCGGGATCGTCACGCCCTCCCGCATCTCCCACCACTTCGGCATCTCGAACGAGTACGGGATCTCGGTATTTCCCTCGGTCATCTTGACTTCGCGGGTCTCGATCCGCTCGTGGGCCTTCTTCGCCGACTCGACCTTCAGATCCGAGCCCCACTCGCTTTCCCGGATGGCCTGGCACACCCCGTCGAGTGACAGGAAGGACGGCGCGATCTTGGCGAGGGCACCCAGGATGCGGACCTCGGTATGGTCCTCTCGGTAGACCCAGAGCCCAGAGAACGACGCCTTCGCGCGAAGGAGCGCCAGCTTGTACGGTGCGTCCTTCTTGTGGATGTCCTTCAGCAGGCTGTCGAAGCTCTGGAGCGACGTCATCAACAGGGTGCCGTTGGGCACGGTGAGCCGGTTGATGGGCTGCAGCCCGTACCACGCCCACGACTCGACGCCCTTCGACAGCGTGTCGTCCACGGCGATCGTGACGTCGACGTGCTTGGGCTCGTAGCGCGCCATGTTCTGCTCGAGCTCTTCCTTGGTATCGGCGACGATCGCGAAGTCCTTCGCGGGAATTCCGTTACGCTGGGGGCTGTCTCCGTAGCGGCCGAAGGCGATACCCCACCGGCCCGACTTGCGTGCCGAGAGAACGATTCCGCGCGTGATTCGAGCGGCGAGGTTCTTCTGGAAGATGCCGCGATAGACGACCTCACAGATCAGGGCAGCCATTCACTCCTCCTCAAACTCGCCTACTGCATCGGGGCGCTCATCGTGGTCGGCTGGTCTGACCAGAGCCTACGGCCGGGTCCGTATCCTGTCAAGACGCGGATTCTCAACAGACGCGGATTCTCAAATCCGCGAGTCCGTCCGAAAACCCGACCGCCGCGGTCTAGCTGCGTTTGCCCAGGAAGCCGGTCAGAGCGCTGGTAAACGCGTCGGGCTGCTCCATGTTGGACAAGTGGGCGGCCGACTTGAGGATGACCAACTGGGATCCCTGGATCCGCTCGTTCATCACCTTCGACGCCGCGACGGGCGTGCCCTGGTCGTCCTCACCGACGATGATCAGGGTCGGCGCCTTGATGGCACTGATCCGGTCGGTGAGATTGAGGCCCGAGATCGCCTGGCAGCACCCGATGTAACCAGCCGGGGGCGTTGAGCGGATCATGCCACGCACGGTCTCGACGACTGCGCCGCCGCGCTCCTTGAACGGCGCGGTGAACCAGCGGCTGAGCGTGCCTTCCACGAGCGGCTCCATCCCCTTCGTCTCCGCGGTGTGGATGCGCTCGTCCCACAGGGGCTTGGCCTCGGGCGGAATCCGGCTCGACGTATCGCACAGGACGAGGCTGGCGAAGAGCTCCGGGGCCTTGAGCGCGAGCGTCTGGCCGATCATGCCGCCCATCGAGAGTCCGACCCAGTGCGTGCGCTGGATCCCGAGCGCGCGCAGAAGCGCCTGCGCGTCGTCGGCGAGCTGGTCGAGTGTATACGCGGCCTTCGGCGCGTCGGTCCCGCCGTGGCCGCGCGTATCGTAGGACAGCACACGCCAGCGCGCGGTGAGCGCCTTGAGCTGGGGCTGCCACATCTCGAGCGTCGTCGCGAGCGAGTGGCTGAGCGTGACGACCGGAGCGCTGGCCGGCCCGTCGAGGGTGTAGTTCATCGAGATACCGTTCGCCGTGATCTTCATGGCCTCATCCTCCCGGCCCGCGGCTTTCCGCAGGCCCTCGCGGTTCGGCGCGAGCGTCGATCGTCCACTGGAGCGCGTCGGCTGCGCGACCGTCGTTCGGCCGGCCCCGCTTGCGGAGCTCGGCGATCACCCGCTGCCGAGCCTCGGTAGGCCGATTCTGCCCCAGTTTGAACTTCGCGCGCCACCGGTTGATCTCGAGCGTCACGGCGGCGAGCTGAGCCATGGCCCCCCGATAGAGTGGACCGTTGGGGTCGAGGGGCCGGAAGCCTCCCTCGGGCTGATATCGCGCGAGGAGCCGCTGCTGCTGGGCCGCGACCGCCCCGAGGTCTTCTTGCACCCTGGCCGCGCACTCGAAGATCACGGTTCGATGATAGGCGGTCGCCGCGCCGGCGTACTCCGGCGAGACCCAGTACGACGGGATCACCGCCAGGATCTCGTCGACCTCGAGCACGCAGCGGGGCCGAGCCTTCAAGTCCTTGATCTGCTCGTCGGATCTCACGAGATGCAAATCCAGCGTTTTCCCGTCGTAGACAAATGGGTAGAGTCCCACGTGAGGCATCGAGTCGTCGCCGACCGTGATGAGCCGCGCCAGCTCCTGGGACTGAACGAGGCGCTCGACCTCGTCTCGCGGGATATCCGAGTAGTAGTCGTGGAAGATCACGGGGCGGTCTTGGACCGTTCCACCAGATCGCAGAAGTACCGGTGGACCGCCGTGCTGTCCGTGAGCTCAGGATGAAACGTGGCCACCAGCACCCGATCCTGCCGGGCCATGACCGGCTCGCCGCCGTGCTCGGCCAGCACCTCGACACCGGGACCCACCCGCCTGATCCGCGGCGCCCGGATGAACACCATCTCGAGCTGAATCGGACCCGTGTCGAGCCGCGCCGTTCCGGACGCCTCGAACGACTCGCGCTGGCGTCCGTAGGCGTTTCGCTCGACGGTGACGTCGATCAGCCCGAGCGAGAACTGCCTGGGGCTCTCGACCTCGCGGGCCATGATGATGAGGCCGGCGCACGTTCCGAAGATCGGCTTACCCGCGCCGTGGAACTTCTCCAGCGCGGGCACGAAATCCCACGCGTCCATGAGCTTGAGCAGGGTCGTGGACTCACCACCCGGCATGATGAGCCCATCGACCCCGTCGAGCTCGATCGGCTTGCGTACCTCGACCGCCTCGACGCCGCATTTCTCGAGCGCCCGGGCGTGAAGCGCGAAGTCGCCCTGGAGGGCGAGCACACCGATCCGCATACAGGGCTCGCCTCGCCTGCGGCTCGCGCTACCACCCGCGCGTCTGCAAGAGATCCTTCTCCGCGAGCTTCGAGGTCTCGATACCGACCATGGCCTCGCCCAGATCCTCGCTCACACGCGCGAGCACGTCGGGATCCTTGAAATGCGTGGTGGCCTGCACGATGGCCTTGGCGCGCTTGGCGGGGTCGCTCGACTTGAAGATCCCGGAGCCGACGAACACGGCCTCCGCGCCGAGCTGCATCATGAGCGCGGCGTCGGCGGGCGTCGCGATGCCGCCTGCGGAGAAGTTCGGTACCGGGAGCTTGCCGGCCTTCGCGACCCAGCGGACGAGGTCGTACGGAGCGCCCAGGTTCTTGGCCTCGGTCATCAGCTCCTCGGGGCCCAGCATGGTCAGGCGCCGAATGCCCGAGACGACGGCGCGCATGTGGCGAACGGCCTCGACGATGTTGCCCGAGCCGGCCTCGCCCTTGGTGCGGATCATCGCCGCGCCCTCGCCGATTCGCCGCAGCGCCTCGCCGAGATCGCGGCAGCCGCACACGAACGGGATGCGGAACGCGAACTTGTCGATGTGGAAGTGCTCGTCGGCCGGCGTCAGCACCTCGGACTCGTCGATGTAGTCGACCGCGAGGGCTTCGAGGATCTGCGCCTCGACGAAGTGGCCAATCCGCGCCTTCGCCATCACCGGGATCGTCACCGCCTTCTGGATCTCCTGGATCTTCTTCACCGGCGACATGCGGGCGACCCCGCCGTCTCGGCGGATGTCCGAGGGCACGCGCTCGAGCGCCATGACGGACGCCGCGCCGGCGTCCTGGGCGATCTTCGCCTGCTCGGCGTTGGTGACGTCCATGATGACCCCACCCTTGAGCATCTCCGCGAGGCCGATGTGCTTGCGGTCAGCGATTCGCAATCCGTTCAGGTCCGCCATGTCATCTCTCCTTGTTGGCTATACGACTGGTACCGCCCCGCGCTCGACTCGTTCCCGGC
>Ga0209055_1000382_pt1 | contig 31305 bp, 22 predicted proteins | sample GraSoiAngelo_110_FD_185875 | JGI IMG/M metagenome (GOLD analysis project Ga0209055, IMG submission 185875) | Grasslands soil microbial communities from the Angelo Coastal Reserve, California, USA - 14_0903_12_30cm (SPAdes) (version 2) | ecosystem: Environmental > Terrestrial > Soil > Grasslands ... | reverse complement strand
CGACCGCACATGGAACGATTATGCCAGATGGGGCCCGTTTTGACGGCAAATGAAAGTGGCAATTCCAGAGTGGTAGTAATGACGGCTGCCAAAATGATTGGCTAAGGCGAAGAGCAGCCTCTTGATATTTGATCAGAAATTACCGCTTGCAGTCGCAGTCTAAACAATGGTGCTCGGCACAGCTGCCGCAAGCTTGCTTCACGTCTTTGAGCAGAGGGTTTCGCAACTACGCGCACCTGTGCCTCTCAAAACGACCAAATTCAAGATATCCTTTTCGTCATCACCTACAATGCGACCACTCCGGCTTGGCCGAGCTGAACAGGTTGTAAGGAAGTAATGCGATTCGATGTTTGACGTGACGATCAGGAAGGAAGAGCGAGCCACCCCATGAATCTCCAGATTCTTACTGGAGCTAAAAGCTCGTCAGCGGCCAAACGGAAGTTTAGGAGGACATTATGAGCTTGCCCGGGTCTGTCCAAAGCGCTGCTGCGTCAGTGCCTGGCCCCCTGTTTGTTTCCTGAATGAACCCCCGCGCGGTGTTAAAATGTTCGGCAGCGGAATGTTTTCGCCTCCTCGCCTATGACGTAGCAAGCACCAACAGTTTACTGTCGCGGCCGGGCGGTCCGGAGTGACAAAGTTTGTCTTTAATCTCAACCGCGGTGATCAAAACACAAGTTTGCCTCTCACCGCTTCGGACACTTGAACATCAGCTGGAATCTTGGTTTCTCCTGTATAGAGATGTTGCAATTTCGGCCACCGAGCAGCGACCTGCAGGGCACCAGGAGTAACAGCTGTGCCAAAGACATTCAAAGACTCCAATTGATTCAGGTCACCGAGCATGTGCAAGGTAGTATCCGTGACTTGGGTATGCATGAGACGCAGTACACGCAGGCGTTTCATAACGGCGATGAAAGCGGCCGAGCCGTCTGTGATGGCAGTATCGGAGAAGTCGGCTACGACAATTTGTTCGGCCAAGGGTTTCAGCGCCGCCATATCTTTGTCCCCAAACTTGGCGCCCATAAGAGAGACGTTTACTACGAGGTCGGCGGAGCCCCGCGATTCGTACTCCAAAACGTCCGGGAAGCGCTTCTGCAATTGTGCAACTGCGGATGCGAGCGGGGCACGCCGTTTTTCGACGGCTGCTGTGTCAATCTCCTCGAAAGTAACGTCGGCAACCGTGGACACTGCATTCGTGGGTGCGCCCTTGATTGCGTCCGCCGCCAGGGATGGCGAGGCGCCTGCGGCGATCCATAGCTCTAGCAGTTTTACCTCATCCGCAGACAATGGACGCTTGCCTTCGGCGGGCATAAATTTGTCGTCGCCGGCCGGCAAGGTGACACGATGAAACAATTCACTGCCTTGTGGGTTTCCGGCCTTGACGATCACGCCGTGCTTGCCGCCCCGCATAACCGCCTCATAGCTGTCCAGTCGCAAACGCGATCTTTGTTTAGATGGTCCGTGGCAGCTGTTGCAGTGTCCGGCGAAAACCGGTTCGACGCATATGGTGAAGAAGGACGTGCTGGCGGCGGCGGTGGGACCTTTGTCTTCTTGCGGCAGTCTTAGCCAATCGCGCAGAACCGTCGGCATGTGTTCGGTCAGGTGATTTTCGCCTTGCGAGAGCTGGCCGCCGCGATACCCCGTCCAGGATACGAGACCAACAGCGACTACAAGTCCGAAAGCGTAGATGAAATCCAAACGCTGGCCGAGGAAGCGCCCGTGCAACATCCAGCATAACCAACTGAGCGCTGCAACAAATATTCCACCCCACATATGCTGCGTAACCAGCGAGCCCGAATAACCACCGCTTCGAGCCAGGCACCACCCCAGAGTTAAGGCTACGATGGCACTGAAAGTGGCCAGCGCTAATAAGAAATCGACCGAGGCCCGAAGATCGGGGAAGCGGCGAATTCTTCCGGCAATTTCCAACACAGGTACCAGCAGGATGAGCGCGATTGGGAAATGTATGGACAATAGATGAAAGCGCCCGATGAATTGCGCCCACTCAGCACGCTCGACTCCGTCGGGTGGGAGAAAGAGTAATAGGGTAACCAGCAACAAAAGTGGCGCAAGCGCGAGAAGACCAAAGCGAGTTCGGATGGACATCTGACGAAGCGAAAATGTCATGAAGGCAGACAGCCTCGATGGCAAAAATAACGACAGCCGGCAGACGTAATCACGCCAGAACCTCCGCCACAACCCGCGCGGGTTTCACGCTGGTGAGCTTCTGTTCCAGCCCCTGAAAAGAGTAGTTGAGTTTGTGATAATCAAACCCCAGCACGTAGAGCATGGTTGCGTGCAGATCTCGAATCTCCACTGCATCCTTCACGATCTCATAGCCCATGGCGTCGGTCTCGCCGTAGGTTGTGCCTGGCTTAATTCCACCGCCGGCCATCCATATGGTGAAGGCGCCCGGATTGTGATCGCGCCCGACAAATTGCATGACTTGACCGAAGCGATTTTCCCGCATGGACGTGCGTCCGAATTCACCGCCCCAGACCACGAGGGTATCTTCCAACATGCCGCGTTGTTTGAGATCAGCCAGCAGTGCAGCAATGGGCTGATCGACTTCACGGCAACGGTCGGCGAAACCGAGATTCAGCGCCTCCTTTGCATTTGACCCGTGTGAGTCCCAACCCCAATGATAGAGCTGAATGAAACGTACCCCCCGCTCCGCTAACCGGCGCGCTACCAAGCAATTGTTTGCAAAACTGGACTCGCCAGGTTTTGAGCCGTAGTTTGTGAGTACGGCGGCTGGTTCCTTGTGGATGTCCATGGCGTCAGTGGCGTCCATTTGCATGCGGAACGCCATCTCGTATTGCGAAATTCGCGTGATAGTTTCAGGATTGCCGAAGGCGGCATAGGTTTGCTGATTGATTTTGTCAATCGTATCCAGTTCACTGCGGCGCAGAGAACGGCTCACACCTCGTGGATTTTGGAGGTAGAGCACAGGCTCTCCATGAGAACGGCATTGCACGCCCTGATAAACACTGGGCAGAAAGCCAGAGCCCCACAGTTGTTTGCCACCATCCGGCGACTTGCCGCCTGATAGCAGCACGATGAAACCCGGAAGGTTCTGATTTTCGGTGCCCAGTCCATAGATCACCCACGAGCCGAACGAGGGATAGCCGAGACGTGCATTGCCGGTCTGCACCAGGAGCTGCGCCGGCGCATGGTTGAACTGATCGGTACGCATGGACTTGATAATGCAAAGGTCGTCAATGTGTTTTTCCAAGTGCGGCAAGCGATCCGATATCCATTGGCCGCTTTTTCCGGCCTGGTGAAATGGATACTGCGAGCCGAGCAACTTGGGCACGCCGCTGATGAAGGCAAAGCGCTTGCCAAGCAAAAATGAAGCGGGGCAGTCCTGACCATCGAGCTTGGTCAATTCAGGTTTGTACTCAAACAGCTCCAGTTGGCTGGGTGCACCCGCCATGTGCAAATAGATGATGCGTTTAGCGCGGGCGGCAAATTGCGGCGGCAAGGCTGCAAGTGGGCGGGAAGGATCGCGCGTGAAATCGAGCCGCCGCGTCCCATCGAGGTTCAGTTCGGCGGCCCTTGCTGAACTGCCGTATTGCGACGCCAATGTGCCGAGGAACATGGTGCCCACGCCCGCGGTGAGGCTGCGCAGAAAGTGACGTCGAGTTTGCGCTTGCAGCCGCGCGAATGTTTCCTCTGGATGCATTTCTCGGACAGGTTCGCCATCGCAGGGGCCATTTGTAGTGTGCAGATCGGGGATTTTGGAATTTGACATAAGCATCACCTAGTGAGAGCGGCATCGATATTCAACAGGATGCTACCCACCGCTGTGAGCGCGTCCAGTTCTTCTCTGCTTGAAATTCGTTTCGTCGGCCATTTTTCAAGCTTGGTACTTGCATTTACCAAAGCTGGTTCCCTTGGCGTTCCCAGGGCTTTGCTATAGAACGCGCGCAGGGCTGTCAATTCGCCAGGCGTAGGATCGCGAGACAGGACTAGGCGCGTTTCATAGGCAAGGCGGGCAGGGAGAGTTTCACCGGCACCAGAGGCGCTGGATGTCTTTGCGGGGATCGTCTCCATTACCCGTTTCGCCAGTGCTTCGGCGGCTTCCTGATACACCGGGTCGTTCAACGTCACAAGTGCTTGCAACGGGGTGTTTGTCGGAATGCGCCTGGGGAGACTTGTATCGCGATCCGAGGCATCAAACATCAGGAAGCTCGGATAGCCGCTGGTGCGCTTGACGTAGGTATAGACCGCCCGGCGATAACGGTTGGGGCCGGTCGCGTCGGTCCATTTGGAGTCGTTATAAACCGTATTCCAAACTCCGGCCGGTTGCGGCGGCATGACCGGAGGCCCTCCCATCTCGGTACTCAGGAGGCCGCTGGCTAGCAGCGCCTGATCGCGCACCATCTCTGCGGTGAGTCTTTGCTGCGGGCCATGAGCCAATAGACGATTGCGCGGATCTCTCGCCGTCTGGGCCGGCGTTGTCGTCGCGCTCTGCCGATACGTCGCGCTGGTCACCAACTCGCGTAACAGCGCCTTCATATCCCAATGGAGGTCGTTTTGGAAGTGTAGTGCGAGCCAATCCAGAAGTTCTGGGTGGCTAGGTTCTTCGCCAACGCTACCGAAGTTTTCCAACGTCTCAACGACCCCTGTCCCGAAAAGCTCTTCCCAGTAACGGTTGACCGCAACACGCGCGGTGAGCGGTTGTCCGGGTGTAAAGAACCACTTCGCGAGGGTCAGCCGGTTGCGTGGAGCACTTGCGGGAAGCTTGGGGAAAATTCCAGGTACGTCCGGCTCCAACTCTGGACCTATCTTAGTTAGAAAATTGCCTCGCTCGAATTCCAACGTGGCCCTTTGCTCATATGGCGCCTCTTCCGCCATCACCGGAAGCGGCACACTGGGAATTTTCGCCAATTGCTTCTCGAGCTCTTTGAGGCGCTCGATGTTCCGAGCCCGCACGGGGGCCTTCGCCAAAGATGTCCAGGATGGGTCATCACTTACCGCGAGACTAACCCGTTGAATGAGAGCGGGCTTGTCGTTAATGCGCTGTATTTGTTTGAGATCAACCTTGATGCGGCTGCCTCGTGCCAATTGCAACGGCGTGGTGGGAACTCCTACAATCCAGCGAGTTCGAAAAAGTTTGGGCAGGGCCGCAAATGCACTCGGGACCGGATCCACCTCTTTCAGCTTTTGCTTTGGATCGCTACCGACCGATACGGCGGCTTCCAGGTTCGTTTCCGAATCCTGCACAAAGTAACGGAAGGCAATTTTGTCTTGTTTGCCACCTGACTGAATCAACCAAGCCTGCACCTTGTCCACGATGAAGCCGTATTCGGGCGTGTGACGGGCTTTTTCTTCGTTCAGAGGCGGCACCGCAATGCGAATCGCCGTCAGAAGAGGAAGGTTAGCATTCGCTGTCAACTCATAGAAAGATTGCGGTGGAGTATTTGCATTGGCCAGAGCCTCCCCGTCATGGATGCGGAAAGTCTTTGCCGAGCCGGTGATCTTGGCATGAGCAAGCCTTGTCTTGGTCCGTTCGATGTCTTCGTGCAGACCCTTCAGCTGCTCGGCCTTTTCCTTCGGCGAAATCTTCTTCTTTTCTTGCAGTTCAGTTAGCTTCTGCTGTAGGTCCGGAACCACCTGCTCCAATGCCATGGCCTCATTGGCTACGGCAGTCTGGATAGGCAGTGGTTTCCATTGCGCTTTGTCTTCCACTTGGCGGTCTGAGGTCTCGACCGCGCGGAGCAATCTGGCGATCTCCTCTTGTATTTGCGCCGCTTCTGGATAGCGGGCCCTATCTTTTGGAACCCTCAGGTTCGGGCTGTCATCGTCAAGGTCCTCATCACGCTGCGTATTGAAGAAGGCCAAGGACTTGTAATAGTCGGTATGCCGAATTGGATCGTAGGGATGCGAGTGGCACTGCACGCAATTGATTGTGACCCCGTTCAGCACCGACCAGGTTGTGGCGACGCGGTCCATAACCGCGACCATGCGGAATTCCTCATCATCGGTGCCGCCCTCGTCGTTGCCTGGAGTCTGCCGATGAAAGGAGCTAGCGATGCGGTCCTCAAAGGTGGCTTCGGGAAGCAAGTCTCCGGCCAACTGTTTGATCACGAACTGATCGTAAGGCAGATTGCGATTGAAGGCGTCAATCACCCAGTCGCGATAGGGCCAGACTCCCGGGCGCTCCCGGTCCTTTTCGTAACCTTTTGTATCCGCATATCGTGCCAAGTCCAGCCACATGGACGCCCAGCGTTCGCCATAGCGTGGCGAAGCCAGCAAACGATCCACCTGTTTTTCGTAAGCGTTGGGGGAGGAATCCGCCAGATACGCTGCTTCTTCCTCGGCTGTAGGCGGCAGTCCGGTGAGGTCGAAAGACACCCGGCGCAACAGGGCTGCCTTGTCGGCTTCAGGAGACAGTGCCAACCCTTCTTTCTCCAACCGCGCCAGAATAAATTGATCCACGGCTTGGCGCGCCCAATCCGCTCGCCTAACTTTCGGCAAGGGCTGAGCCTTGGGTGGTACAAACGCCCAATAGTCCTCCCAGTTGGCTCCCTCCTTGATCCATTGGCGAAGTAGGGCAATCTGCTGCGGCGGCAGCGGTGAAGCATGATAAGGCATACGCGTTTCGGGATCCGTGGAGGTCACACGCGCCATCAACTCGGAAGCTGTGGGGTTGCCTGGCACTATGGTGCGCCGCCCGGACTTGCCGACACCCAACGCTTCCTCGCGGAATATGAACGAAACACCATTTTTCTGGCGGACTCCCCCGTGGCAAATGACGCAATTCTGATTCAGAATTGGTCTGATGTCGCGACTGAAGGCCACCTTATTGCGCGACATTCCTGGGAAGAGAGAACTCACACGGGGCCAAGCCAACAATGCAGCTAATGCAAAAATAGAAAGCGCAGCAACTTTCAAGTTACCAACACGAAATGTAAAACCTTTGTTCATGCTAGACCTACCTATAGGAAACAAACCGACCCCGCCCCGAGAATTCCCTATCTCTTGACTCTAGCCAACTTTGTCACACGACCAGATCTGTTCCAATCCGAGACGTAAATATTTCCATCCTCATCGATGTGGCATCCATGGGCTGCGCTGAATACCGCCGGGGCGATGTTCTCCGGATTCACGTCGTAATCAGCCCATTGGGTTTTCTGCGGGTTGTCTCCCAGAAACGACACCGGCACATTGTCTTTATCAAGAATCGTGACTCGCCCCTGCAACTCAGACACGACGGCGTAGTCTTCATGGAAACTCACCGTGCAAGGGCGGCGCAGGTGGAGCGTGATGTTGCGAACAAATTTGACATCCAAATCAAAATGACTGAGCCGAAGGTTTTCCCGGTCGCATACCAGGAGGAGCGGCTGATCGTACCGCATGTCAAGCGCGAGCCCATGGCTACAGTTACATTTGCCGTTCTCCGTACCTTTTCCGGAAAAGCCTCCCTGGTAGTTGCCCCGCATGTCGAACTTGAAAATGCGTGAGTCACCATATCCGTTGGCAATATAGATGGAACCGTCCGGCCCTGGTACGGCGGCGGTCAGCCGCCATTCATTGGGAGCATGAAATCCGGCCTCGGGTGGAGCTGTGATTTTTTGGACTATCGTCCCATCGGTCTTCATCTTGAGGAACAGCCAGTTCTCTCTCGGTGTACCCTTCTGTACCGTGGCGTAAAAGTATTCTTCGCCCGCTTCCACGGCATGTTGCAACGAATGGACTTCGGGGTACTCATTGGCAATGGTTTTCAAAAGCTTCCCATCCTTGTTATAGACCAGGATGCCCGTGTCGCTCTGGGTGCTGACGTAGAGGTTCCCAAATTTGTCGCTCGCAATCCCGCCATGGGTCCCGCCAAACGTCCTCCCAGCGGGCAACAGTCCCCAATGAGGAACAACGTCGTAGGTCCATTCGCCATTGCCGGTGCGAAGCTGGATGGGATCTACGTGCTGGTCATCGGCGGCAGCGCTCGCCGGCGCGGGAGAGCTGGAGAGCATGCCCAACGTGGAAACCGCGGCCGCAGTACAAAACCCGCGTCGATTGACCATGCCGAGAGGAGAATGATTAGGATTGCGCAGATTCATGGCGGAGCTCTTATTTATTGACACGGAGCCTTATCAGGAAGGTCCTCCCAGTCCCACTGCCTTAATCCTTCCCACCACGGTCGTCGCATCAATACGTGCCCATTCTAGCGTGACCGCGGCCGTTCGAGGGAAATGGCTCCAACTCATCCGCGCATAAGAGCCGTCGGGTGCCTGCTGGCCTACTTCGCATACAGCGTCGAATACCCGATCTCCATTCAAGAAACTTTTCAGACTTCGACCCAACTCGTATTGCAAAGGGCAACCGTTGTCCCAAAGCTGCAGCATCAAACACTATTCCGTTCCACGCCTCCGGGTCGTATGCGCCAATTGAAACGCGCTCGAACGCTTCATTATTAGGTACTCTCTGAGCTGTTGCAAAGACCTGACCCGCAAGGCTCAAAAGAACCACGATAAGGTACCGCCCTCTTATGGAGGTTGCACTATGCAACTCCCTCGCCGCGTGTAAGCCGGTATTGCGGATTTTGAGCCACTGCAGCAACCGCGTTGAATCCGAACAGGTTTTTAACATATTTGTGCTATCATTTACGTTAACTAAATGCGATAGGTGCACAGAAAACCGCAGATAGCGCCGGCACATTGAAAGTGTCGCCGATCGTCCGCCAGATTGGGGGCTCTGCTTGTCGCGCAATCGTCGCACACGACCCACAACTCCCGATTGGGCCAACGAGATAAGATCGCTTAGAAAGACGCTGAACCTCTCTCAGGTGGAATTGGGGAAAAGGCTCAACGTCTCAGCAATGACCTGCTCCCGCTGGGAGCGGGGAATGCAGGCACCGCCGACTGACTGCTACTTGGAATTAGCCAGACTTGCCGGGCCATCCAGAGGTTGGTACTTCTGGACTATGGCGGGGCTGAGGAAAACTGACGTGCAAATCATGACCGGTCAGATGAAGGGGACCAAGGACCCTCGAATTGCAGACGTCATAGCGGCGTTGGAAGGGCAAGCAGCCCTGAGCGAGGCTCAGTCGAGACGAATCGCAACCAGTTTGTCGAGTCTGCCAACGGTAGCTTTGCGTCGGGAGTACAAGGCCATGTCAGACACGGATGCACAATGGGCTAAGCTAATGCGGCAACAGGCAGAAGTGCTGCGCGAAATTTACAGTCGGCGACGGTGCCAACTTGGAACGAAGTGAGCATCAGCACACTTCGACCCTAACCTTGGGGGGGAAAGTCCAGTCTTCTCTGTATCAACGATGAACCCGAACGGCTTGAAATCCGCAAGCTGATGCTTGAAGCCGAAGGCTACGACGTTTTCACTGCTACTGATGGCGAAGCCGGTCTGGCTCTGGCACGCTCCAATGTGATCGATTGTTGTGCTTGATTTCAATATGGCCGGGTTGAGCACACTCCGAGCGAAGTCTGCGTGGACAGCTTCCAGGCGGATCGTGCCCCGGACAAACGCTACCGCACTTCACCTCTGAACGGCCTGTGGACGCATGCCAAAGGTGGCTTCTACCACGATGGGCGTTTTGGCACGCTGTTGGATGTTGTGAACCACTATGACAGCTGTTTCAGCTTGGGCCTGTCCGATCAAGACAAGAGTGACGTGGTTGAATTCTTGAAGCCGCTGCCGCAGCCGACAAATAATAATGATGAGTAGTGACAGGTCCCCGGTTGCCCCAAGACCACCCCTTGCGCCGTCACGTTTTGTGTCGCCTGCATCGTTCGGTGGGGGATGGCGGAACACCATTGTGAAGGAAGCGATATATGCCCGCTTGGAGGCCGACCCGAAAGGATACCTGTCCCACTACCGCCAGATCAAGATCAGCGTGATCTGGAGTGTAGTGCTCTAAGGATTCGTGAACCCGCGCCAGATCCCTAACTCGTCACTGGCTGTTGTGCAGCGACCACCGGTTTCAGTTGTGGCTCCTCTGGAACGATGATCCATGCGAGCAGGTACGTGACGACGCCCGGAAATACTCCGGTAGCGAGCGCGATGAAGAAGCAGAGGATGCGCACAAGCGATGCGTCGAGATCGAAATACTGAGCTAGCCCGGCACAAACGCCCGCAATCTTTCTCTCTGCGCGGGAGCGCATCAGTTTCTTCGGCGTGGGCGGAATCCCCACCACGTTGCCGCAGTAGGAGCAAACGCGGCCGTCCTCAGCGATGGCCTTGCCGCAAGCGTTGCAGTACATGATTGGGCCTCCTTTTGCTTTACGATACGACGATTGCGGGGGAAATGTTCCGCATCCGGCTGTCCGGCCTTCAGGGCATGAAGCCCCATTTCAAATCCCGTCGGGGACGCCAATTCTTTTCAAGACGTTACGCCGAAAGTCCCTCTTCGCCGCGATACACAGAAAATACACGCTCTTTGGGGCGAATCATGCTCACCACTTTGCTCTGGGCGGCCCACTTTTGCGGGCTCAGCGAGCGTCATCCTCGATGTGGCATGACGCACAAGTCCTGAACGACTTTGACATCCTAGCCGTTGGCCTTGAGGATCGACGAAAACGTGCCGGGCCTGAAGCTCTATGTTGGCGACGGAGCCTCCATCACCGGGGCCACTGTTGCGCCGAAGAGGCAACACGATGATAGGCCATGCCTCAATACGCGATCAGTTGGAGCGATGTCGCGAGTACGCAATCAAACAGGCGATCATTACCCATTGCGGCTCTGAGATCGCTAGGGGAGGCCGTCCACCGAGCCAGCGAATCCAGGCGTTGCGAAGGTAAAGAGGGCTCGAGATTCTTGTCGCTCACGACGGAATGCAGATGCACGTTTCTGAATGGGGCATCAGATTTGTTGACTGAAGAATGTTTCGCGAACGAAGATCAGGATGCTTTGCGGGTGTCTTCAGGGCTGGCGAACGATCCCAGGACCGTGCGTAACTCTTCGAAATCCGGCACAACGTACGAAGCGTGCGTCGGGCCCAGACCGATGTGGACGGTCCGAGCGCCGTTTAGCGATCTCTCAAAAAGGTCTTCATCGGTGCGATCGTCGCCAGCCGCAAAGATGAAGTCGGGATCGGGGTATAGCGCGAGCAGGCGGTCAAGCACCTCGCCCTTGTTTGCCCAAACCGGCTTGACCTCTACAATCTTTTCTCCCCTGAATGCTCTCAACTCCGTCTCGGCAAGCATCGCCTCCAACATCGATACCAGTTCGTTGGCCAGCCACTCGCCGAACTCCGGTTCAACCATGCGATAGTGCCAGACCACTGCATACTTCTTTTCTTCCAAAAAGCTGCCGGGCGTACGATCCACAAAGTGCTCCAAGATCGGCATAACTGTGGATTTCCAATCCGTTTGCACCTGCGACCGCAAGGGTTCCCACGTGTCTGCCGACGGAGACTTCAACTCCGCGCCATGTTCGGCTGCTAGCCAGAGTCCGCGAACCGAACCAAACCACCGATCTAAGTTCTCTGTCGATCTGCCGGAAAGCAAGGCCAGGCAATTCCGCGAATCGGCCGCGAGGGCGGTCAACAGATCGAGCAGGCGATTGGGCGGGGCTGCCTGTTGAGGCCTCTTCGCAACAGGAACGAGCGGCAACAGGAACGAGCGTTCCGTCATGGTCGAGAATCAAGATGCGCCGGCTGGCTCGCAGGTAAGCGTCGCGGACTTCCGTCATCCTCAGCGGCTGCGGCAGCGTGTCGATATAGCGCCCGCGCTCTGAGACAGCTTCTTCGAGCGATGAAAGAAACCGCTCCCCCCAGCGGAAAACATTGTTCCGTGTCACTCTTTGATGAAGCATGGTCATGCGCAGGCGCCGGTCCTGTTCATCGAGCGTCAGCGCGCGCAATCGTGGATGGGGTGCGTTCCTCGTCAAAGGGATTGATCAGGAGTGCCTCGCCCATTTTGGCAGCAGCGCCCGCGAAACACTGGCCACAATGTCTGGTTGGCATAGCCCTGGTAAAATCCTTTGGCGATATCCGGGGAATTTCGACGGCGAAGCAGCGGTCTCTTTCCGCCCATTCTTGGAGGACCGCCCGGCGCTCTTCTTGCTGCTGCTCGTTGCTGTACCCCGCCCACCCGATCCAGTCGCCGCCTCCTTTTCGCAGTAAGCGGTTCATAGCGCTGGCCAAGCCTCCGGAGCTGTGTTCGGTACTCCAGCCATCCTCGGCTTTTCGCAATGTCAGAGGAAGGCGGTTTGAGACCACGATGAGGCGAGCGCCGCCGCTCGGTTCTGCAGATAATCTGGTGACCGGCTGTAAGCCCACGTTCTTTTTCTCCTTTGAGCCCGGCTTCCAATCACCGCCAATCCGAGCCGTTCCGAGATGTCGATTTCTAGCACGCTGTTGCTGAGAAAAACGACACCTCTTTTCGATGCGAAAACTGCCCAGCCAGTTCAACAGTGCTGGCGAATGGTGGTGCTGGGGTAGAGGTAGTAGAGGGATTGGTAAGTAGCAGCATCGCCAGTTTGCCATCTTTGAACGAATCCCGGTTACTGGAGCTGGTCGCTTTGTTTTGCGTCGGACGGAGCGAGGACCATCCAAGTGTGCAAGGTCGCAAGTGCATCAACGAGGAGCGCCACAACTTTGGCTGTAATGCTGATTTTCTATCGTCAATTGACCAGGCTACGGCGTGTCTGGTTCCAGCGCTCAGCCCTTCTTGGGTTGCAGTTCTGAACGGATATCGTTCGCAACCCTCTTAAAGTCTTCAGTAAATTCTCAAGAGGCTTCTGCCGTACACAGGCACATTCGGCTCTCGTGTCTGAGTGCCTGAACCTCGCTTGCATTTCACTTGTGTTCGCAGCGTCACATCGATTGATGTGAGGTGGCCGATCCCCGAGTGGAGTGGTCCCCTATTTTGAGACAACCGGTTAAGACTCAAGATACATCGAAACCGAGGTTTTTGAGTCATGAGATTGTCTCGACGGACATTTACACGGGAGGTCAAGCTGAGTGCGGTTCGGCGGCTGGAGATGGGAGTTCCCATTGCCGAGCTAGCGCGCGCCATAGAAGTCAAACCCCAATAATGCATCGTTGAAGAAAGAGCACCGGGAAGGTCTGGGCAATGCGTTTCCCGGGAAGGGGAAAGCCCGTTGGCCGGAGGGCCGGATTGCGGAGCTGGAGAGCAAGGCCAGACTGAAGTACGAAGAGGTGCACCGTGAGGACTATCGAGACGTCGAGGAAGCGGAAGCGAACGCAGCAATATTTAGCGAACGCAGCAATATTTTAGGAGTCGCGATGTACCCAAAGCAACGGCCCACGACATTCCCGACATTCCCAACCATAATCTCCGGTAGTTGTGTGCGCAGGGTTATCAGCGCAGTACTCTTCGTTGTTCTACTGATGGCGGCCTGCGCAACTGCACAGAACAAAGCGAGCGATTCCAGTGGCGCAGCGTTTCCGTTACCAATCACTGCGCAAAGGATAGCGGACAACCAGAACTTGTTGGGCGACTGGGGTGGTGAACGATCTCGCTTGGCAGGGAAGGGAGTTAACTTCGAGTTCTATTATGTTAGCGACTTTCTGGGTAACCCTTCCGGCGGGCGGAACCCGGGATTCACCGATTGGGGCCGAATCCGAGGTACGGTCGATGTAGACCTGGGAGGACTGACCGAATCGAATGCTCCTGTCTTCCACATCACCGGTTTGTGGCAAAACGGCGGAAACCTCGGCACAGAACACTTGGCCTCCATCGCGAATCCGAGTAGCTTAGTCAGTGCCCCAACCTTCCGCCTCGATTCGTGGTGGTTTCAGCAAGCACTCTTTAAGAGCCACATGTTTATAAAAGTCGGCCAATTTGCTGGCCAGGATTTCTATGGACATCAGGAGTACGGTTGGTCCTATCTGCTGGGGCCTCTCGGGGGCTCTCTCGGCAATCTCTTTAGCACAACCTACGAGTCTTTTGATCCGGCGTCGACGCCAGCTGCCGAAGCGAAGGTTGTACCGAATAAGCATCTTTACCTCAAGTCGGCGGTCTTGGCAGGAAACCGGAACCCATACGCCGATGACCCAACGGGCTTCGGATTTGTCAGAAGGGACTCGCCGGTGGTTGTCTCCGAAATCGGCTATTTGACGAACTCGCCTGATCTCCAGGCTTCGTCTCTCTCGCGAAAACTGTATCCGGGCAAGTACAAATTCGGTTCCAGCTACAACGTCGGGGACTTTGTGGACCCAGTTACCCAGGCGAAGCGCCGCGGTAACTATTTGCTGTACTTGATGGCGAACCAGGCCGTCTATCGAAAAGAAGTCGGAAGTAATCGCGGGCTTGATCTCGACTTCGCGATTGACTGGAGCCCGGATGCAGTCAATGGGATCAACGAGCAGATCACAGGCGGTTTTCGCTACAACGGCCCCATCCCTGTGCGCAAGCAAGACACGGTTTCGTTCGGCTTTGTTTACAGCAAAGTGAGTGACCATTTCGATCGGTCCTACTTGCTGCAGTCACTTCCCGTGCTGGGTGCAGAAAAGGCGTTCGAGCTGAACTATATGTTTCAGGCCACGCACTGGCTCGTGCTGCAGCCAGCTGTGCAGTATTACGCGGACCGTGGAGCCAATTCGCACCGCGGTGACGCGGTCGCCGCCGGGTTCAGACTCAAAGTTACGTTTTGATCATAAAGACGTACGGAGAATGTACTCCAGTGAAAACTCGTGAGGAAGCGCCCAGGAGCATTGCCAACACCGCCGTAGATCTGTGCGTGATCGGAGGCGGAGCGAGTGGCGCCGGATGTGCTCTCGATGCACAACTCCGTGGCATAAGCACGCCCCGCCACCCGATGCTTCGACCCAACACCAGCCCGCGGGCTCCCTTCACCTTCCCCGAAGAGAAAGGCATGGTTTGGCCCAGATGACAGGCATCGACTGGCTCATTCTGCTTCTTTATTTCATGTTCGTGCTGGGCATTGGCGTAGCGTTGAAGGGCAGAACGAAGACGAGTACCGATTTTTTCCTGGCTGGGCGCGCCATTCCTGCGTGGGTCTGTGGGCTGGCGTTTCTGTCGGCAAATCTGGGGGCTCAGGAAGTAATCGGCATGGGCGCTTCTGGCGCCAAATATGGAATTGCGACCAGCCACTTTTACTGGATCGGGGCCATTCCAGCCATGGTATTTGTCGGAATTTTCATGATGCCCTTCTACTACGGGTCGCGTGCCCGCTCCGTTCCCGAATATCTCCGTCTCCGCTTCGACGAGAAGACGCGCAGTCTCAACGCTATCTCTTTTGCGGTCATGACCATCTTTTCTTCGGGAATTTCGATGTACGCCATGGCCAAGCTGATTCAGACGTTGCACATCTTCGACGCACCGTTTCATAGTATCGGCATAAGCGCGCAATGGATTTTTCATATCGGCATTCTCACCTCTGCCGTAGTAGTGCTCGTCTATATCTTCCTGGGAGGGCTTACCAGCGCCATCTACAACGAGGTGCTGCAATTTTTCCTGATCGTTGCCGGCTTCCTGCCCCTCACCTGGTTGGGCCTCAAGAATCTTGGCGGCTGGACGGGATTGAAGGCGCGACTGGACCCAAGTTTCACCCATTCCTGGGCCGGCATGGCTCACGCCTCGACCAATCGCTTGGGTGTGGACTGGTTTGGACTTGTTATGGGTCTCGGCTTTGTTCTGTCTTTTGGCTATTGGTGCACGGACTTCCTGGTTGTGCAGCGCGCCATGGCGGCCAAGTCCATGGGTGCCGCACGCAGAACCCCGCTCATCGGAGCTTTCCCCAAAATGCTGTTTCCGTTCCTGGTAATTGTGCCGGGCATCATCGCCGTGGCGCTGCCTGCCGCGCCCGCAACCGAGATTAGCGGAAGCGTATTGCGGACGCCCGAACGCGGAATCATCCCTTACAAGATCGACGCCACCACGGGAGCCCCGGTAATCGATAAGAATGGAGTTCCGCAATTGGACTATGATCTGGCGATTCCCAGCATGCTCCTGCATTACTTCCCGTCCGGCATGCTGGGACTCGGCATCACGGCGCTTCTTGCGAGCTTCATGTCCGGCATGGCCGGCAATGTCACCGCATTCAACACGGTCTGGACTTACGACATTTACCAATCCTATCTGCGGCCCGATGCCAGCGATCAGCACTACCTGTGGATGGGGCGTGCGGCTACCGTCTTTGGAATCGCTCTTTCCATCGGCGCGGCCTACATGGCGAACCGGTTCAACAACATCATGGACATGCTGCAACTGGTTTTTGCCTTCGTGAATGCGCCGCTTTTTGCCACGTTTCTGCTGGGCATGTTCTGGAAGCGCACCAGCGGCCACGGCGCCTTCTCCGGTCTCATCGCCGGAACCGCTGCGGCGGTGCTGCACCACGCGTTTACGCTTCCTCGGGCGGCGGGGTCGGGTATCAAGGGCGGCTGGTTGGCCGTCCTCCATACTTATCCCAGCGACATGGCTCAAAACTTCTGGACCGCGATCTGGGCCTGGAGTACTTGCTTCCTCATCACCATCATCGTGAGCCTTCTAACCAAAGCTCCCGAGGAAAACAAACTGGTCGGCCTGGTCTATTCCCTCACCGCGCGAGCGAAGGAAGAGTCGCTGGCCTGGTATTTGAAACCGGCTTCTCTGGCGATTGTCGTCCTCGCCGGCACGGTGCTGCTGAACTTCATTTTCTGGTAGGAGGGGGCCATGTGGATGGATATTCGCCTCCCGATTGGGATTCTTTTTGCTATTCTCGGGTGCATCTTAGTCGCCTATGGTCTGATTGGCGATCACTCCATCTATCGGCAGTCGCTAGGTATCAACATCAACTTGATCTGGGGCGCGGGGCTGCTCGTATTCGGTCTCGGGATGTTCCTCTTAGGCAAGCGCGGGATGCGGCCTGACACTCAAAATGAGCCCGAGCCAGCGGCCAGTTCACCCGATCGATAGGATCAACCCGTGCCCCTGCCTTCCGCTCTCGACTCCAGTAAAGGCGGCCACTCTGGAAAGAAAAATGGGAAAGGCATATAACCTGGCAGAGCGATTTCGAGCGCATTTTGGAGGCGAAGGTCGCTTTTATCGCGCCCCCGGACGCGTCAATCTGATTGGCGAGCACACCGACTACAACGACGGCTTCGTGCTGCCCGCGGCGATTGATTTCGATTGTTGGCTGGCGGTTAGCCCAAGGCCGGATGCAAGCCTCATCCTTCGCTCCGATGATTTTGACCAGACCTGCCAAGTAGACCTGTCTGACAACACGGTGCGTCCCTCCAAGACGTGGAGTGATTATCCGGTCGGGGTTGCCGTGGTTCTGAAAAAAGCCGGATACCAGCTCCAAGGAGCCAACGCGCTCATTCATGGCGAAGTCCCGATCGGTGCCGGGCTGAGCTCTTCGGCTGCCCTTGAAGTGGCCAGCGCCTACGCTTTTCTCGACCTTGCGGGCTGTCGCCTCGACGGCGTCCAACTGGCCCAGCTTTGCCAGAGAGCGGAGAACGAGTTTGTCGGCGCCCGCTGCGGCATCATGGATCAGTTTGTTTCCGTCCAGGGCCGGGCGGGGCATGCTTTACTCCTGGATTGTCGTTCCCTCGAATACGAACTGGTTCCGCTTCCGGATTCGGTCCAGCTGGTGATCTCGAACACGATGGTGAAACATGAACTGGCATCCGGCGAATACAACCGTAGGCGCGCCGAATGTGAAGAAGCGGTGCGCCGGTTGTCTCCTGTCCTGCCCGGCATCCGCGCTCTGCGCGACGTGAACCTCGAGCAACTGGAAAAGAATCGCTCCCGGCTTCCGGAAACCATCTGGCGTCGCGCGTACCACGTTATTTCCGAAAATGTTCGCGTGCTCCAGGCCGTGGCCGCGCTGCGTGCGGGAAACCTCAGGGAGTTGGGCCAGGCCATGGCTGAGTCACACCAGAGCTTACGAGACTTTTATGAGGTGAGCTGTACTGAATTGGATCTCATGGTCGAACTCGCCAACCAGCAGCGAGGTATTTACGGTGCGCGCATGACGGGCGGCGGATTCGGAGGTTGCACGGTGAACGTGGTGGATGCTCAACATGCCGACGAATTCCAACGACAAGTTGCCGACGCGTACCAGCAAGCGACCGGACTGACACCAGAGATTTATATCTCGGCGGCGGCGGATGGGGCGGGCGCTGCCACCCCAGAGATCCCGTTAAGGGCGACGCGTTGAATGCGGTGTAGCTGCGGCCTCCACCTCCACGATGCCCATTGTTCTCTGTCTTGAACTCCGATAGGTATCCTCGCCCGATAGCCACTGCGGCTTCTCCAAAACCCAGTCTGCGCGAGGTTTTCGCCCAGTCGGACTTTCGCAAACTGTGGCTGGCACGGCACCGCCGCACAGGTCACCTATTATGCTGGTCGCATACATGCTCCCGCTGGCGCTCGTCAGCTCGATTGCCGGTGTCTTTGTCGACCGCTGGCACGTTAAGCAGGTGATGATCTGGAGCGATCTTATTCGCGGCGTGCTGGTCCTGTTGCTGCTCTGGGTTACGAAAGTTACGAACCTGACGCAGTTATGTGCGATCTTCACCGTGCTGGCTTTGGTTTCCCGCTTCTTTGGCCCGGCGCAGTCGAATGGCAATCCGCACCCTGGTCGCCAAAGAAAAATGGCAGCGAACGCGCTCGTGTCGCGGGCGTTCTATACGGTGCGCCTGCTCTCGCCGGTTGTGGTCGGCGCGCTCGTGGCGTGGCTGACGGAGAAATCCTGCTTCTACTTCGACGCGTTCAGCTTCTTTTTTTCCGCCGCGATGATCGGTTCCTTGCTGTTCTCGCGCACCCCCGCCCCGAGCAAGACTACTGTGAAGGGCTTCTTTAGCCAGTTGACCAGTCGGAACCGCTTCATCTTTTTTAACCCATCCATCTTTAACCCATGCAGCCCTCGCGTTTGTGATCACCTCGATGGTGAACGCGATGTTTGCGATGAGCTGCCTCAGCCCACGGTTCTCGATTTACGTGCGCGATATCCTCGACTCCGGCGCGTTCCTTTATGGCGTGGTGAGTTCGGCGGTGGGCGTCGGGTTGATTGCCGGCACCCAGACGGTCAGCAAGTTCCACGCGCAATCGAAAAAGACCATTGTTCTGGAGGGGCTGGTGACGTGCGCGGTATGGTTCGGCATACGCGCCGTATTCCTAGTGTGCGCTGCGGCGTTGGCCGTGATCGCCCCACGGCCGGCTTTCTACAGAGCAGACCAGCGGCAGCCATGGAGGCGGCCAGCAGGGCAGATTAGAAGCATTTCCTGCCATTCCGAGAGGAGCAGGAACCTGAAGAAAACGCAGCCACGGATATCGTGGATCGTGATCCGTGTTCATACGTGCTAAACCGTGACCTGTTTTTCTTAGTCAACAATCGCGAGAAAGTGGTTGCACCGGGCGGAGAAACACTCCCCCAGACAGCTCGCCCTCCTGGAATCAAAGATCTAAAAGCGAATTCCTGCAAGTCTGATGTTTCAAAAGACTTAGTTGGAAAAAGCCATAATCCGGCCTCAGGTCCCTCTCCTTTCCCTCGGTAGGTCTCCCAAAACAAAATGCCGGGCCATTCTCGAGAGCCAGAAAACCTATGAAAGCAGAAGGGTTCCTGAAATCGTCTTTGAAAACAAAGCGCTTAGCGACCGCTGTCCCAGGCAAGGAGCAGAAGGCACAGGCGGCGCGCGAGTAGACGTCTCCTTGGTCCGGTATAAAACAGCGCGATTGGAACCTACCCGGCTAGGCCGTTGTAACGCCACCGTCCCACAGGGGCTTCCCGGCCCGCGTCTCGCGCGGCAAGATGCCGACGCTAACCCCATCAGTTCTCGCAGAAGTACAGAAATTTGTATAAACATAACCCTCAGACAACATTCTCGTACAAAATAATATCTTGATGTTATGGCATTTCCGCATTACCATCTCGCAACTGCGATGTAGTCTCGTGGGGCCTCAACGACTTGGCCGTTTTGCTAGTCGCTCGAGTTTGGTAGCAGGCACAGATTGCAGGTGCTTCGCAAAGAGTTTTGGGGCAGTGCTTCTTCCTTCGTAGGCACATCCGTCCCCCCGTCGCTTCGGCAGTAGTCCTATGCGCTCAGAAAAGTTGCGGTGAAGCTATCCGTGCACGTGTATGGGTGCGCGTTGCCGGCGCGTGTTGCCGGCAATTTCATTGGGGATCTTTTTCATATCTTCAGTCAGCAACCTTGGGACTTTTAGATCACCGGGGAGTCGTCCAGCGGATTCTGGAGTCGGAGGGGTTGGGGGGGTCTCCCGCATCCAGGAGGATGATGTCATGCGAAGACTAAGGTCAGTCGTCTCGCTCGTTCTGTCTCTGCTTTTCACCTTTTTGGTTGTTTTCGCCCAGAGTTCCGCCCGGTCGGTGCTGACGGGAGATATTACGGACCCGAGCGCTGCGGTTGTCAACGGGGCCGAGGTCACGCTCACTGATTTGAGCACGAACGTTGGCCAGACAACAACAACGAGCCAGGCCGGGCACTACGTTTTTCCGGCCGTGCAACCCGGCCAATACAAGCTCACGGTCAAGAAAGCCGGATTCCGGCAAACCGTCACCAACGTCACCGTTAACGTCGGGCAGAATGTCGCCCAGAACCTCAGGCTGGAACTTGGCGGGGTCAGCGAAACCGTCGAGGTCCGGGCAACCGGTGCGGAACTGCAGACAGTCGATGCCAGCGTGGGCAACGTTATGAGCCAGCGGACGCTCCAGTCCTTGCCCAGCTTGAGCCGTGACGCGACCGCGCTGTTGCAGCTGCAGCCCATGGCGTCGCCTTCATACAACACAGCCCCGGGCACCGGTGAGGGCAATACGACGTCAGGTAGCGTCGCGGGCGCCCTGAACGACCAGAACACCTTCAGCCTCGACGGCGGCGATGCCACCAGCAATACCGAAGGCGACGCGAACTACGTTTCCGGCCAGGGTTCGCCGCGCGCCGTCATCCCGACTCCGGTCGAAAGCATTGAGGAGTTCCGGGTCACTACCAACAACTCCAACACCTTCGCGCGTTCTTCCGGCGCGCAGGTCCAGATGACCACCCGCCATGGCAGCAACGATTGGCACGGCGCTGCCTACGAGTACAACCAGAACACTCTTTACAACGCAAACCGCTGGGAACTGAACCATGTCGGGAAGGACCGTCCCCGCTGGCACGACAACCGCTACGGTGGTCGCATTGGGGGGCCACTGATCAGGGACCAGGCTTTCTTCTTCTTGATGTACGAAGGCCGGAACTTTAGCAAGGGCGTTCCCTTCACCCGACTAGTCCCGAGCGAGTTAATGAAGCAAGGAATTCTGCAATTTCATGATGCTACGGGTGCAATTAACCAATTCAACTTCGCCACCGGGGCACCCACTGCCATGTGTGCCAGCGGTCCGTGCGATCCACGCAGCTTGGGCATGAGTCCGCTGATCTCCCAGATTTGGAACACGTTTGAGCCAGTCGGAAACGATCCCACTAAGGGCGATGGCCTGAACACGATCGGGTTTGTCAGCTCGGTGCCGCTAATCACAAAGGAATATGACGGTATCGCCCGCTTCGACTACAACTTGTCCCAGAACTGGACCGCGAACGCGGTGACTCGCTATGCCGTTACAGACTCCAACGGCAGTGCTCAAGTAGATATTGGCGGTTTGACGGGAGGCACGAAGGGAGTTCCGAAATCCACCGATAACGAACCCTTGCAGCCCCGCTACTATGTCTTTGGGCTCACCGGACGGATTGGCAGCAAGGTTACCAGTGACACTCACTTCGACTTCTTGCGCCATTACTGGCAGTGGGCCCGCAAACCGCCATTTCCACAGGTCTCCGGCTTAGGTGCTGCGGTGCAGATCTATGCCGAGAGCAACATCAACGGCCTGGTGCCCATGAACATCGACACCCAGAACGCGCGCAGCCGAGTATGGGACGGCAAAGACTACAACCTTAATGAGGAAATGAGCTGGCTGCGAGGGGCGCACCTGCTCCAATTTGGCGGCGCATTTCGTCACCAGCACTTCTACCATGTCCGCGATGACAAAGTGGTCGGAGGCTTGGCGGAGCCCATCTACTTTGCAGAATGGACTAGCTCGAACATGGACATCAGCGGCTTTCGTCCCTCGAGTCTGGCAACAAAAGCTGATCGGACCAATTGGGACAAGCTTTACGCCGCGATGATGGGCATGATTGATCACTCGGCGCAGCTGCTAGTTCGGAAGACAGACCTGAGTCCCGCTACCCCGGGCACGCCGAATACCCAGAACACGTTGGTCAATGATTACGACCTCCACATCGTCGATACGTGGAGAATGACGCCTAGCTTCACTCTCGCCTACGGCCTGGATTGGGGGCTTCAGACACCTCCGTACGAGACTAGCGGCCTACAAACAGTCATGGTCGACACGTCGAAAGGAAACACCATCCTGCCCTATGACACATGGGCGAACAACATGGTATCGGCAGCTCTTGCCGGCCAAGCTTACTCGCCAGTGCTCGGGTTTCTGCCAATCCGCCAGTCCGGCCGTAAGTATCCCTACGACATGGATTGGCATAACTTTGCTCCTCGCCTGTCCATTGCCTGGAACCCGAGAGGAGGGAGCGGTTTGCTCAACAGCCTGTTCGGGGACGGGAAGTCGGTGATCCGAGCTGGGTATGGGCGCTACTTTGACGGCATCAATGGCGTGGGTGTTGTCATGACGCCCGCCCTCGGCGTGGGTTTTGGTAATGGCGTAACCTGTGCGGGGCCGACCATTGGCGGTCAGTGCGGTACTGGAAAGGTGAAACCAGACACCGGATTTCGCATCGGCGTCGATGGCGGCACTGTACCCATTCCGCCGTTGCAGTCGATTACAGCGCCGGTAGTGCCTTCGCCTCAGGACGCTTCCGCAAACTATCTCCTGCCGGGTGGCAACACTCCAAAACAGACCTATGACTTCCGCATCGATCCACACCGGAAAACGGGAGTGGAAGATGCCTGGACACTTAGCATTCAGCGCCAGCTCTCCAATAGCATGATTATGGAAGTGGGCTACGTGGGTCGTCACGCCATCCACCTTTATAGTGGCAACGACGTGAACCAGATCCCCTACATGTTCACTGCGGGTGGGCAGACGTTTGCTTCCGCATACGACAACATTCAACGTGCGCTTATCGCCGGAACCCCTGTACCCGCGCAGCCATTCCTTCAGGCAGTTTTCCCAGGTGGCACCGCGGCTTATGTTTCGGATAAGAATATAGGAAGCTACCTAGCCAATGGAGATGCGACGGATGCCTTCGATGCGCTAGGGTTGGTGACCCTACCCATTGACGGACAATTCAGTTTCGGCAGCGACATCACCACTTCAAAAGGTATGTCTAACTACAACGCGGGGTATATCTCCCTGCGCAAGCAGATGACGCAGGGGCTAATGTTCCAGGCCAACTATACTCTCTCCCACTCGATGGATGACTCCGGCCTTGCCCAGGAGTACGTGTTCTTCAATCCCACGGACGGCTTTAACATGAAGCGGGACTACACGAACTCCTACTTCGACCGGCGGCACGTCTTCACAGGGTTTTTCGTATACGACTTGCCGTTCGGCAGGGGCCACCAGTTCGGCAGTACCGGCTTCCTTAGCAAGTTGCTCGGAGGCTGGGAAATCAGCAGCGCCATTACCGCCAGCAGCGGCCTTCCCCAGAAGGTCTACAACAACAACTCCTGTACCGAACTCGGGGACGGCTACCTGTGCGCTTCTTGGATTCCAACCGGCAGTGCAGCCCACACGAGCTTTAGCAGGCATACCATGCCCGATGGCAGCATCAACGTGTACGGCAGCAACTGGCAGGCCGTCGAGGCCGCTTTCCGCATGCCGCTCTTCAGCGACAGCCGGATGGGTGGCACTCCCATTGTCGGCTTCCCCCGCTGGAACGTGGACGCTGCCCTCAACAAGACTTTCAAAGTCACCGAGCGCGTCGGCGTCGGGCTGAGCCTGCAAGCCGTCAACGTGTTCAACCACATGGAGTTCACCGACCCGTCGCAGGTGGACATCAGCAATACAACGACGTTCGGGGAGACGAGTACTCAGTACAACTCGCCTCGATTCCTCAACATTGGTATTCGCATCGACTTCTAGCAGCTTCGGAAATTTCCGGGGTTGGGCTTCGGCTCAACCCTATTTTTGATTTTTGCTTTAGAACAATAATTCCAATTCCTCGCGCCACCAGTCGGATTCATCGACCCTCTAACTCTGCAGGGAGAACTGGCATGCTAATCCGGCGCGTTCTGCCGCTCCTTTTATCGCTGCTCCTGTCCGGCTATATGGCGGCTCAGCAAAAGACGGTCAGCCTGCAAGTCATGGTGTATGCGGAAGGCGAGCAGCATCCCTTTGATGGTCAAATCACCGTTACTCTGCTCGATAGCTGGGGTTTGCCGGAGGGCGAAGCATCTACCCGGGAAGGTATGGTCGAATTCATGACCAGTGCGGACCTCCACCGCTTGAAAATCACCGGAACGACCATCGATCAGTACGACGGCGATTTCACCATTGAGCCCAGTGAATCGTCCCACAGTGAGCGGGTGACGGTTTTCCGCCGACGGCTAACGTCCGCACCGCAGCCGAAAGGCACAATTCCCGCGGTTCGTCTTCACATCCCCAAGAACGCTCGCAAGGAGTACGAAAAGGGAAAGAGCCAAGAAGGGAAGAACTGGGTCGAGTCGCGTAAGCATTACGAAAATGCAGTAGCGCTGTATCCCGACTACGATCTGGCTTACAACAGCCTGGGGGTGGCGACGCTGCGCACCGGCGACAAGGACGCCGCGGTGCGCGCATTCTCCAAAGCCGTGAGCGTCAACGGCTCGTTCGCGGAGGCTTATCACAACCTGGCGCGCGTGCTGATGGCCGACAAGAAATATCCTGAAATGGAAGAAGCTTTGAAAAAAGCGGTGTCTGTCGAACCTCTCGACGCCTGGGGCCTCACCTTTCTTGCCTTCGCCGAATTTCACACCGGCAAGACTGACGAGGCGATCGCTCACGCCCGGAAGGTACACACACTGCCACATCAGGGACTCGCCGACGCCCACCTCATCCTCGCGCAGGCGCTGGAGTCGCTACATCAGACCGAACCGGCGCTTCAGGAATACAAGCAATATCTCGTCGAAGCTCCTAACGGCGGCAACGCTCGCTTCGCGCGTCAGGCCGCTGCCCGGCTTTCCGCGGTGGCCGCGAAGTAGCATAGTGTCTGTGGGGGGCGGGCAGTCTCGGTGGAGAGAACACAGCCAGGGATCTCAGCCATCGTGATTCGTGTTTATCCGTGCAGTCCGTGGCGGCTTTTTCTTAAATCGACAATGAGCAATCAACAATCGCCTGCCATTACGAACGAAGCGAGGAATCGGCCTTTTCTGGCAGCGGAAAAAACGAGATCTTTTTTCACATCCGGGCGCCCGCACCAGTTTTCAGAATGCTGTTGAGGTCGTCGGGGTGGAAGGCAGCGATCAACGCCTCCTCGCGGTCGATGTAGCCATTCTTGACCAGTCGCCCAAGCGATTCTTCCAGTGTGAACGAGCCTTTGTTCTTGGTCATCGTAATCTCTTGATGAAGGTGCTGAAGCGAGTTGCGGCGAATGTGTTGGCGGCCCGCATAGCCTAGCATCAACAATTCAATTGCGGCCACCCGTCCTCCTTTTTTGCTGGTAAGCAGAATTTGTGTGAGCACGGCGGTCAGAGCCATCGCCAGCTCCTGGCGAACCGCATTCTGGCGCTCGGGCGGGAACGAATCGGAGATTCGGGAGACGGTCGAGGCAACGTCGGTGGTGTGCAGGGTGGATAAGACCAAGTGTCCGGTTTCCGCGGCCCCCACCGCGATGCGCATGGTTTCCGAATCGCGCATCTCTCCCACCACGATGACATCCGGGGCTTGCCGCACGGCCGCGCGTAAGGCGGTCGGAAAATCAGGCGCGTCCAGACCAATCTCCACCTGCTCGACCAGCCCCTTAAGGTGCGTGTGCTCGTACTCGATCGGGTCCTCAATGGTGATGATGTGACGCGCCTTGCTGCGATTGATTTCGTGGACCAGAGCGGCCAGGGTCGTCGTTTTTCCCGATCCCGCCGGCCCGCCAATCAGGACCAGTCCCCGCGGGAGCTGTGCCAGAGAACCCAGGCCCGGGGGGAGATTCAGGTCCTGCAGCAGGGGCACCTCGGTGGGCAAAGCCCGAATTGCGGCCGCCGCCAGGCCCTGTTCGCGATGAAGGTTGATGCGAAACCTTCCCAGTCCCGAGACTCGGTAGGATGAGTCGGCAATATGTGCTTGCTGGTACTCCCGCAATGCGTGCGGCGTCAGGGCAGGCGAGACGATGGCTTCGATCTCCGGTCCGCCGAGCACAGCCTCCCCGATGCTACGTACTTCGCCTTCCCATCGGATCGAGGCGGGGGCGCCGGGAACCAGCAGCAGGTCGCTGCCTCTTTGGGCGACCAAAGTTTCAAGCCACGCGTTAAGGCGCGTGGTGAGGGACGGATCGGCTGGCTTCGTCTCTCTTATGTGGTTCATTTCCGATATGAGATGCGACGCCGAAGGTTGGAGACTCGCACCCGACCTCTACAGCCCGTTTTTCTGCTGCTCGTAAGCTTTCTGCAAGTAGCGGCGGGCTTCGTCGAGCGCGCCCTGGGTGTTGTCGTTGGTCTGCAGGGCCTGGCGGTATTCGTTGGTAGCGCGCTCGCGTTGGCCGGTGATGTCGAAGATTTTGCCGAGCTGGATATGGCTCCAGACCTCGGTCCAGCGCGGCTCGCCGTCGCCATTGAGCGATTCGCGGTAGGCGTTGGCCGCGGCCTGGTAATTCCGTTGTTGGAAGAACACCTCGGCGATACGGTAGTGCGCGAGCGAGCTGTTCTGGTTCACGTCGAGGGCCTTCTTAAATTCCGCCAAGGCGCCCGCCAGGTCACCCTGCTGCACCATGGCCTGGCCGCGCAGAATCGAGGAGCGCAGCTTCACGTCTTTGGAGTTCTTGAGGACGTGATCGTCGGGATCGATCACGATCCGGCGCGGCTTGCCAAAGGTCTCGACCGTGAAGGAAGAGTTGGTGCCGACGACTTCGACGCGCTTGTCTTCGGTCTTGCCGTCGGTGTCAATCTTCAACTCTACCGGCATGCGGAACAGGTCCAGGTCTTGGGCAATTTCACCGACCACACGAAATCCCTTGTTGTTTTCGCCCAGCCGATAGACGGTGTACTTGCTCTTAAACTCGGGGGCTCCCGTCGAATCGAGCCACTGGGAGAAAAACCAGGTGAGCTTGTCTCCATAATCCTTCTCGGCGATAGCACGGAAATCGTCGAGACTCGCGGGCTTTCCCATGAATTGCGCGGCGAATGTGCGCATCGTCCGGTCAAACTTGGCTTCGCCTTCGACCCAGCGCAGCATGTGCAGGATCATTGCGCCCTTGTCGGTGGTCAGCGATTGAAACTCCGGAGAAAACATGTCCAGCTTGCCGGCGCTGGAAAGTGGCACCGTGTCGTAGGCTAGCGCGCCTACCGACATGTCCTTGACCGCTTCTTCCAACCCGGCTTCTCCGGCCGCGCTCTCCACGTAGCGGGCTTCCGAGTAGCGGGCGAAGCCGTCCTCGAGCCACCAGTCATCGCGCGAGGCCGGACTCACCGAGGCGCCCCACCATTGGTGGGCGATGGTGTTGGCCAGCAGGCGATAATTGATCTTCTCGCTTACAGCGCGGCTGGCGATGGCAGCCATCTGTGGCGCCCAGGCCGAAGGCACGGTGTCATCCGGGAGTTCGACGATCCGCAGCGTCGGAGCGGGGAAGGGATTGTAAAGGGTGGTGAAATACGTGTATTCCTTGGCGGCGGTGGTCGCGTATTCCGCAGCCAATGCCTGATGCACGGGCTTGAAATAGACGTGAATATCGACGCCGGCTTCGTTGTACTGGGTATCGCTGAACTGGCCGGCAATGATGGTTCCTGGAAAGCTGGGCTGGTCAGAGACTAAGGTGTAAGTCTTGGACAATGGCAGGGCGCCGGTAGTCGCGCCCTTTGCTTTAGAAGAGGCAGCACCCGTCGACTCAACCGACTCCTTACCACTTCCAATCACCTTGAAGTGCGCCGGGACGGTGACATTGATGGTGGAGGTGAAGCGGTTCACTCCGTAATTGGCCACTGGGAACCAGCGTCCGGCGTAGAGCAGATAGGTGGTGTCGTCGCCCACATAGGCCAGCTTGAGCCCCTGCACCGGGCTCTCATCTGCGTTTTCCAGCACCCCCTCGTATTCGAATGTCAGCGTGGTGGAGGTGTCTTTGGTCAAACCCTTGGGAAGCGCCACGCGAACGGTGGAGTCTTGCGTGATGCGCTCGGCGGAAAGCGGCTTTCCGGCTTCGTCCAAAACCTTTGTCGGCCGCAAGGCGTTGTGCAATTCGAAGCTGGCTACGCTGATGTCTTCCAGGGCTGTGAACTTAACCTTGGCGCGGGCCTTGAGCCGGTGGGCGTTGGGCAGAAGCTCGGCGTCAATTACGTAGTCATCGACCCGCAAGCGCGCCTTCTCGGCCGCCCAGGCGGGCAATGAGGTTAACAGGACCAGCAAGGCAAAAAAGGGGGCGAAGGCCCGAACGGGGCGCCTAGCTTGAAAAAGCATCTACTTAAGCTTCTCCTGGAGAAAGACCGCTACTCACTATGATGAAGATTGTGACGCAAAAGATGCTGGCTACACAAGGCTTTAGACCGATGTTCCCGCCGGTTCGACCACCCCCAGAATTATGTCCGCGGCCCTTTCGGCGGCTGGCCGCACGCCACTGGCCCGGTTAGGCGCCCTCAGGCGAGCCTTGACCCGCGCCAGGCCTTCCAGCATCTTGTCGCGCGCCGGACCGTCCGGAATGATCTGATTCAGTCGAGAGACCACATGGTCGGCCTTGAATTTAGACTGGACCAGTTCGGGGACGACCTCTGCTTCGGCAATCAGGTTCACCATTGCGAAGTGCGGAACCTTGACCCGCCATCGTCCCAGCAAGTAGGTAAATGGCGAGACCCGGTAAACCATCACAAAGGGAGTGGACATCATGGCGGCCTCGACGGTGGCCGTACCGCTAGCGATTATGCCGGCGCGGGAGTGGCACAGAGCGGGCAGGGCCTCGGGAACAAGCGTCACTTGCCGGCTGGCGATCAGTTTCTCAAGCAGGCTGCGGCTGAGAGTGGGCGCAATAGGCAGCAGGAATTCATAGTCGCGGCCGAGAACGGCTGCTGATTCCAGGATCGTGGGCAGGTTCATGCGTACTTCTTTAACCCGGCTGCCGGGCATCAGGGTGATCCATTGCTTGGTGCGGTCCAGGCGGTGTTGAGCAGCGTATTGGTCGCGCCCAACGGATGGGTGCGGCAGCTCTGCCAGGGGATGTCCAACGAAGGTCGCGTCCACTCCGCGGTCACAATAGAACTTTTCTTCGAAAGGAAAAATTACCAGGGCCTTGTCGACGTATTGGCGCAGCAGCTTGACCCGGCGCTGGCGCCAAGCCCAGAACTGGGGGCAGACGTAGTAAACAACGGGGATGCCGCGATGATGCACCTGGCGCGCCACCCTCCAGTTGAAAGCAGGGGAGTCTATTACTACGGCAAGATCCGGCTGACGCCTGTCAGCTTCAGCGATCAGTTGATGAAAAAGTTCATAAATCTTGGGCAGGTGGCTGAGGATCTCGGTGATACCAACCACGGCCAGATCCTTCGAATCGACCACGATGTCGCAGCCTAGAGCTCGCATGCGCTCTCCACCCACCCCGAAGAATTCCAGCGAGGGATCCAGGCGGCGCAGGGCCTCGATCAGCTGCGCACCGTACATTTCGCCGGAAGCTTCGCCGGCGGAGATCAGAATTCGCACGGGAACATTGTAAAGGGCAGGAAAGCAAAAGCGGGTCCTTTTGCTGTAAGATGACAAATCTAATTTCAGATGCGGCGTTGTCCCGAATTCATGTCGTCATCCTGTCTGGCCGCCGGCCCGGCGAAGGATCTGGCGCGAACAACCAAGGCGTCCAGTGGTTAGTCATCCGCGCTGGCGGTGACTTGTGGGCGGGAAGGCGCCGAGGCGTTAATTTCCTGATCTTTATACTGCAGCTGGTAGAGCTTGTAGTAAATGCCGCGCTGGGCAAGCAGTTGCTGATGCGTGCCGATCTCGCGGACTTTTCCCTTGTGCATCACGATGATCTTGTCGGCGCGCTGAATGGTCGAGAGCCGGTGAGCGATGATCAGCGAGGTGCGGCCCTCAACCATGCGGCTCAGCGCATCGCGCACCCGGAATTCGGTTTCCGTATCTACGCTGGAAGTGGCCTCGTCCAGAATCAAGATCTTGGGATCGTGCGCTAGGGCGCGAGCAAACGAAATGAGTTGTTTCTGGCCGGTAGAGAGCGTGCTGCCGCGCTCTCGAACTTCTTCCTTGAAGCCCTGCGGCAGGGTGCGAATAAAATCAGCGATGTTGACTTGTTCGGCAGCGCGCTCGACGTCTTCATCTTCAATCCAGTCGCTACCGAGGCGGATATTGCCTTCTACGGTTCCGGTAAAGAGGAATGGATCCTGCAACACCACGCCGCAGCGGCGCCGCAATTCGCCGAGATCCATGTCCTTCACGTCCACCCCATCAATTCGGATGGCGCCCTTTTGTACGTCGTAGAAACGCATCAACAGAGAGATGAGTGTGGTTTTGCCGGCTCCGGTGTGGCCGACCACCGCGATGGTTTCCCCGGGTTCGATGGTGAAGCTGACATCGCGCAGCACCCAGTCGGGCTCGGTGACTGCCGCCTCTTCGAGTCGGCCGGACGGCCGGGGGCGGCCGTCCCCACGTGAGTCCGGAACCTCCATCGGGATATTTCGGTAGGCGAACCAGACGTGGTCGAACTCGATTCGGCCGGGCCCCGCAGGTGACTTGGTGATGGCCGGGGAAGTGATCTCTACCGGCGTGTCGAGCAGCTTGAATACTCGCTCGCTGGATGCCATGGCCGACTGCAGGATGTTGTATTTTTCGCTCAAGTCCTGGATGGGCCGGAAGAAGCGCTGCGCGTACTGCATGAAGGCCACCAGCACGCCGAGCGTAGTCAGGCCGCGGATCACATCGAGCCCGCCGAACCAGACGATCGAGGCGACCGCGATCGAGGACAGAATTTCAACCACCGGGTAATAGACTGCATAGGCCAGGATGGCGTCTTTGAACGCATCCATGTGGCTGCGGTTGACCTCGGAAAACCTCTGAAACGCACGCTTCTCGCGATTGAACAGCTGCAAAACCATCATGCCCGAGACGTGCTCCTGCAGGTAGGCATTGATGCGGGCAATGGCCACGCGAATGCGGCGATAAGAATCGCGCACCTTGTCGCGGAAGAGCTGGGTGGCCCAGAAGATCACCGGCAGCACCGCGAAGGTAATCAGCGCCAGCTTCCAGTTCATCCGCAGCATGATCACCAGGATCCCGACCAGGACAAAAACGTCCTCGAAGATC
>Ga0209055_1000380_pt1 | contig 31485 bp, 25 predicted proteins | sample GraSoiAngelo_110_FD_185875 | JGI IMG/M metagenome (GOLD analysis project Ga0209055, IMG submission 185875) | Grasslands soil microbial communities from the Angelo Coastal Reserve, California, USA - 14_0903_12_30cm (SPAdes) (version 2) | ecosystem: Environmental > Terrestrial > Soil > Grasslands ... | reverse complement strand
CGACGTGGCCGTAGCTCTCGGCGAGTTTGACGAAGTCGGGCAGCGCGTCCATGTACGATTCGGAGTAGCGGTTGCCGTGGAAGAACTGCTGCCACTGGCGCACCATTCCCATGTATTTGTTGTTGAGATTCACTATCTTGATCGGGAGCCGGTATTGCTTGCAGGTCGAGAGCTCCTGGATGCACATCTGAATGCTCGCCTCGCCGGTGACGCAAGCGACCGTCGCGCCCGGGTTCGCGAACTGAACGCCCATGGCCGCAGGCAGGCCGAAGCCCATGGTGCCCAAGCCCCCGGAGTTGATCCAGCGGCGTGGCTTGTCGAACTTGTAGAACTGCGCCGCCCACATCTGGTGCTGGCCAACATCGGAGGTCACGAACGCATCGCCTTTGGTGATTTCGTAGAGTCTCTCCAGCACGAACTGCGGCTTGATGATCTTGCTTTTCTTGTCGTACTTCAGGCAGTCCTTGGATTTCCACAGCCCGATCTGGGACCACCAGGCGCTGAGCGCCTTCTGGTTCGGTTTGTAGCCTGCGGCCTCGAGTTGCCGGCTCAGTTCCTCGAGCACATCGGACACGTTGCCGACGATCGGGACGTCGACCTTCACGCGCTTGGAGATCGAGGACGGATCGATATCGATGTGAATGATCTTGCGCTGTACCTGCCCGAAGTGGGCCGGGTTGCCGATGACTCGATCATCGAAGCGCGCGCCTACGGCAAGCAGAACGTCGCAATTCTGCATCGCCATATTGGCTTCGTAGGTGCCGTGCATCCCGAGCATGCCGAGGAACAGCGGATCGGTTGCGGGATACCCTCCCAGGCCCATGAGCGTATTGGTGCACGGGAATCCCAGCATCCTGACGAGCGTCGTAAGCTGCTTCGCCGCGCCCGAAAGAACGACGCCGCCGCCGGCGTAGACGATGGGGCGGTTCGCCTCGGCGAGCAACTGAACGGCCTTCTTGATCTGACCTGGATGCCCCTTCACGACCGGGTTGTAGGAGCGCATCGTCACCGTTTCCGGATACTGGAACGGGCACTTGGCCGAGGTAACGTCCTTGGGAATGTCGACGAGCACCGGACCGGGCCGCCCGGACTTGGCGAGATAGAACGCCTTCTTGATCGTGAGGGCCAGGTCCTTGACGTCTTTCACCAGGAAATTGTGCTTCACGCAGGGTCGCGTGATCCCCACCGTGTCGCATTCCTGGAATGCGTCCAGGCCTATGGCGTGGGTGGGCACCTGCCCGGTGATGATCACCATCGGGATCGAATCCATGTACGCGGTGGCTATCCCGGTCACCGCGTTCGTGACGCCGGGCCCCGAGGTGACCAGCGCGACGCCCACCTTGTCGCTTGAGCGCGAGTAGCCGTCCGCAGCATGCGTCGCCCCCTGCTCGTGGCGCACCAAAATGTGCTTGACCTTGTCCTGCTTGAAAAGCTCGTCGTAGATGAAAAGGACCGCGCCGCCCGGATAGCCGAAGACGTACTCGACTCCCTCCGCCTGGAGGCACTTTACGACGATCTCTGCGCCCGTCAATTCCATGCTCTTAGCCCGTTCGTACACCGGCTTCGACGAAAACTTTAGAGCCTAATTGCTGACGTCTGATTGGTCAAGTTTTTCCCCGTTCCATTCAGCGCCTGAACGCGGCTTTTGATACCATCGGACCGCACCGGCCGAGTCATTTCCGCCGACAAAAAAGGAAGCTCTTCTGGCCTCCGGAAACGAACTGTCCGAGTTCCTCGCGAGCGTAGAGCGACGCGCGTACAAGCAGGCGCTGTTCGCGGTCCGGGAGGCGGAGAGCGCGCTCGATATAGTGCAGGACTCCATGCTCAAGCTTGCTGAGAAGTACGGTGCCAAGCCGGCGGCGGAGCTGCCGATGCTCTTCCAGCGCATCCTTCAGAACACCATTCGCGACTTTTATCGCAGGCAGAAGGTGCGGTCGCTGTGGGTGACGCTGTTCTCGGCCCTCTCCCCGGGGCGGGAAGACGACGATGCCGACCCGCTCGAGACCTTGGAGAGCGCGGATGCTTCCAAGTCCAGGGATGGGCCCGCCGAACTCCTGGAACGATCTCAAGTTGTTGAAATAATTGAGAAAGAACTGCAACGGCTGCCACAGCGTCAACGGCAGGCGTTTTTGCTGCGTTATTGGGAAGAATTGGACGTCGCCGAGACAGCAGCCGTGATGGGTTGCTCTCAGGGCAGCGTCAAAACCCATTGCTCCCGCGCAGCACACGCTTTGGCGGCGGCCTTGAGGGCAAAGGGGATTGAGTTATGAACGAACAGCAGATCGCTTACCGAATCAAGCAGCTTCTCAACCGGGGGCTCGATCTGGACGCCGGCAAGCTCGCCCGCCTGAAGGAGTCGCGCGAGCGGGCCTTGGCGTGCCAGCACGCCGAGTCCCGAGTCCCGGTATTGGCCTGGGCCGGTAACGCGATCGGCAGATCAGGCGGTCCGGTCGCGCTCATTCCGCGCCTGCTGCTGCCGATGGCCGTGCTCATCCTTGGCTTGATCGCGATCAACCAGTGGCGGGATACCCAAGTCGCCGCCGAGATCGAGGAAATCGACGCCGCAGTGCTCACCGGCGACTTGCCTCTGGACGCCTATCTCGACAAGGGATTCGATGCATGGCTAAAGCGCTCTTCGCAGTAGCACTTTGGCTCTGCACCTCGCTTCCCGTCCTCGCCGCTACACCGCAGAAAAAGCCCCCGACGTGGGGCGAGTTGACGCAAGAGCAGCAGCAGATTCTCGCGCCGCTCGCGGGCGACTGGGACAATCTCGAACCAGTGCGCAAGCGCAATTGGATCGGAATTGCCAAGCGTTATCCGAAGATGAAACCCGACGAGCAGGTGCGCGTGCAGCGGCGCATGCAAGCCTGGGTCAAGCTCACTCCCAAGGAACGCCAGGCCGCACGCGAGCGCTACAAGAAGCTGGAAAAACTGCCGCCGGACAAGAAACAGGAGCTGAAACAGCAGTGGGAGGAGTACAACCGCCTGCCGGAGCAGGAGCGGCGCAAGCTGGGCAGTACGCCGCGCAAGCCCGCCGCGCCCGCCCGTCCCGCCAAGTCTCCTCCCGAATTTGCGCCGCCGCTCGCTGCGCCGCCTGAAACCAACCCAGTCGCGCCGGCATCGCCCACAAACCGGTAGCCCCGCATCGATGGATTCGGGCACCCTTGCCCCGCCCGGTCCGACGGTGCCGGGCATTGGCAGGCGGGTACTGGCAATGCTGTACGAGTCCCTGGTTGTGTTCGCAATCGCTTTCTTCGCCGGTCTCGCGTTCTACGGTGCGACGCAAGGCCGGCTCCCCGGGAACACGCGTCTCGTATTCCAGCTGTACTTGTTCCTGGTCCTTGGAGCCTACTTCATAGCTTGCTGGAGCCGCGGAGGTCGAACGCTGCCCATGCAGACCTGGAAGCTGCGGCTCGTCCGAGATGGCGGCCTTTCGGTGGGGATCGTCCGGGCAGCGCTGCGCTACGTTCTCGCCTGGCCGTCGCTGTTGTTCTTCGGCGTCGGGGTTTTCTGGGCGTTCTTCGATCGCGACCGACAGTTTCTGCATGACCGTCTGGCCGGCACTCGTATCGTCGCGACCGGCGACGCAGGAGTCCCGCACCGGTAACTCAGGGGCCGGACTTCGGCGGGTTACCTTCTCTCCACCCACCACATCATCAGCGCAGCTGCACCCAGAAAAACCGCGCTCGGCAGGGCGGCACTAACGAAGGGTTGCCAGTTCTGCAGCAATCCCAGATGTGAAAATAGGCCGTTCATCATGTGAAAGAAGATCCCCAGCATTATCCCGGAGAACACTTTCACCCCCACGCCGCCGGCCCGGACGTGGATATAGGCGAAAGGCAAGGCGAGCGCCATCATGACAAGGGAGGCAAGCGGATAAACGAGCTTTTTCCACATGGCGATTTCATAACGTTCCGTCCTTTGGCGGTTCTCGGACAGATGCCGGGAATATTGGTACAGGTTCCATGCAGACATGCGCTCCGGAACGACGAACAGCACGGCGAGAATGTCCGGCGTAAGAACCGAGTTCCAGTCCATTTCGACCAGGCGCTGCACGTTGCTTCCGCTGGACGTGAAGCCGGTGTGCACGATCTCGCGCAATCGCCACATATTCTTGCCGAGGTAACGTCCCTGTTTAGCGAAACTGATCGACTGGAGGCGGTATTGGTCGTCGAACTCGAATACCCTGATATCGGACAGGCTGGTATCGGGCTGGACTTCGCGAACGTTGACGAACCGCCGGTCGTCCTTCACCCACAACCCCGTGTGAAACTCGCTGGCTACGATGGTGCTGGTCAATGACAGCTTGAGCTGCTTTGCCGCGCGCTCCGAGACCGGGGCGATCAGCTCGCCGAAGACGAGCGTGGCGACGGCAAACACGATGCCTATGCGAAACAGCGTGCTTGCCGCGCGCCAGGGCGCAAGCCCCGAGCCGCGCATCACGGTATATTCGGAATTGGCGGCGAGATGGGAGAGGGCATAAAGCGTTCCGATCAACACTACCACGGGAAACAGCTCATACACGTGGCTCGGCACCGTCAATGCGACGAACGCGAGCGCGTGCTGCAACCGATACCCGCCCCTGCCGAGATCGGTGAGTTCGTTGATGAGGTCGAAAAAAGAGAACAAGCTGAGGAATGCGGCGAAAACAAACAGCGTCGCGCCGTAAATCTCCCTCGCCATGTAGGTGCGCAAGGTATCCACTTCAGCGCCTTCGGAGCAGGGGACCCACCCGAAGCCTCCTGTAAAACAACAACACAAGGACGCCCAGCATTCCGGCGTGTACCACCCACCACCCCGTATTGAAACCCAAGCGGCCCTGGGAGACCCAGGCTTGGACGATGCTCAGCAGGTTTGCATAGACCATGTAGGTGAACAAAGCGAAGAGCAGATTCACAGACCGGCTCGCCCTGGGATTGACGAAGGACAGAGGGATCGCGAGCAACGCAAGAACGAACGCAGCGATCGGCAGGCCGATGCGCCACAGCAGCTCGGCCAGATGGCCATTGCCGTGCGCCTGGAGCAAACCTAAGGTGGACATGGCCTTGGTGGAAGCTTCTTCCGCCTGCGCTTCGCGCGTCTCGACCTTCATCGCGTAACGCTGAAAATCCATCACCTTGAAATCGAGATCGCCCGGTACGCCCTCATAGCGCCGCCCGTCGAGCAAAACGACGAATCGGTCGCCGTTTTCGGCCGACTCCCGGTATCCGCGCCTGCTGACCGTGACGCCAAGCGTGCCTTGTCGCATCTGCGCGATGAACACGTTTTGCACGTTGGTCTGATCGCCGGCGATTTCCTCGACAAAAAACACCCGGTCCGCACTGCCCGCCTCGCGGAAGACTCCCGGAGCAACCCGTGAAACGTCGTCTTGCAGGTTCATCTGGCGCCTGTACTCCTCGGCCTTGCCGATCGCCCAAGGCGACAGGAACAGCGACAGCACCGCCACGAGCGCAACCAGCGGCGCCGCGAACAACAGCACGGGACGAATCCACGCGAGGAGCGAAAGGCCCGAACCAAACCAAATCACCATCTCCGATTCGCGGTAGCTGCGCGAAAGCGTCATGAGCACGGTGATGAAAAGGGTCAGCGAGAGAAGTACCGGCAGATAGTTGAGGGCTGAAAACGCGAGCAGCGCGGCCACGCCCTCCGAGAGAACTTTTCCGATCGCTGCCTGCCCGAGCAGCCGGATCAGCTGCGTCGTCAGCGTTATGGCGAACAGCGTCGCGAATACCGCGAGCGCGAGGTTGCCGAATTCACGCAGCAGAGCGCGCCGAAATATCACTTTGCGAACTGAAGGACGTCAGCGAATCATGTCGGATCGTAGGCGAAACAGGCCACGTTGCTTTGACTTCGGCGAAGCAAACCGGGGATAATCCTTGCAATGTCCCCGAGTCGAGACCGGATGGAATTTAACACAAAATTCGCGGCGCCGGAGAAACACCAGGTCGCGTGCGTCGCCGCAGGTGTATTCGAATCGCGCAAGTTGTCGGGAGCAGCGGATGCGCTGGATAAGGCGGCGCACGGCCAAATCCGCGAGCTTCTCCGATCCGGAGACATGGACGGCAAGATCGGAACCACCCGGCTGCTGTATCGCGTCCGCGGTGTCGCTGCAGAGCGCGTGCTGCTCGTGGGCTTGGGGAGGGAGAAGGAATTCGGCGACAAGGAGTATCGCGACTGCGCACGCGCGGCACTTGCCGCCGTTCAGGAAACGGGGGCACGCGATGCGTCCCTGTATTTCGCGGAGCTGCAGGTTCCCGGGCGCGATGCCGCTTGGAAAGCGCGTCAAGTCGTCCTGGCTGCGGCCGACATCAGCTACCGCTTCGATCGCATGAAGAGCAAGAAAGCGGAAGAAACATCGCTTGCTCACGTCTCCATTTCTGCCGCTTCCAAGCGCGATGCCGCTGACTTGGAGCGCGGCACGCGCGAAGGGAACGCGATCGCCGCCGGAATGACGCTCGCCAGGGACCTCGGGAATCTTCCCGCGAACGTGTGCACGCCCACGTACCTCGCCGACACTTCGGTAAAGCTCGCGCGTGAATGGAAGCTGGCGGTGGAAGTGCTCGAGCAAAAAGACATGGAAAAGCTCCAGATGGGTTCGCTGCTCTCGGTAACGAAGGGATCGCACGAGCCGCCCAAGTTCGTGATCCTCCGCTACGCCGGGGCCGGCAGGAAGGATCGACCCGTGGTCCTCGTGGGAAAGGGCATCACATTCGATACCGGCGGCATTTCCATCAAGCCTGCGGCCGATTTGGACCAGATGAAGTTCGACATGTGCGGCGCGGCGAGCGTGCTGGGAACTTTGCGCGCCGCGGCGGAGCTCGGCCTCAAGCTGAACATCGTCGGGCTGGTCCCCACTTGCGAGAACATGCCTGGGGGAGCGGCCACCAAGCCGGGCGATATCGTCACGAGCATGTCGGGCCAGACCGTCGAGATTCTCAATACCGATGCAGAAGGACGCCTCATTCTTGCCGATGCGCTGAGCTACGCCGAGCGCTTCGAGCCCCAGGCTGTGGTGGACATTGCCACGCTTACGGGGGCCTGCATCGTTGCCTTGGGCCACGTCTGCTCCGGGCTGTTCGCGAACAAGGACGACCTGGCAGACGAGCTGCAGGCAGCGGGCGCGGAGTCTCGGGACCGCGTATGGCGGCTGCCATTGTGGGAGGATTACCAGGAACAGCTGAAAAGCAACTTCGCCGATTTTGCAAATATCGGCGGACGCGCCGCGGGCAGTGTTACCGCCGCGTGTTTCCTTTCCAGATTTACGCGCAAGTATGACTGGGCCCACCTCGACATCGCCGGGACTGCGTGGAAATCGGGCAAGGAGAAAGGAGCGACCGGCCGGCCCGTCCCCCTGCTCACGACGTTTCTCATGAAGCGCGCCGAAGCCTAGGACCGGGAAGTGAGGATCGAGGATCCAGGGTTTCGGCGCGCCGGGGGCGCAGGTTCCCTCCGCCCACGATCCCGGACCCTCTCGCCTCCGTCATGACGCGCATCGACTTCTACTCAAACGCCGAGCCCAAGCTCCAAGTCGCCTGCCAGCTCGTCGCCAGGATCGTCCAGCAGGGGTTGCGCGTCTTCGTTTACGCACCCGACGAAAACACCGCGCGCACCTTCGACGAATTGCTGCGGACCTATCAACCCGTCGGATTCATTCTTGGCTTCACGGCTCGTCACGCACTTTCGTCCGAAACCCCGGTCGTCATCGCATGCGGGGACGTCGAGATGGTGCATCGGCAGGTCATGGTGAATTTGCACGCGGATTCGCCGCCGTCGTTCAGCCGTTTTGAACGGCTGGTCGAACTCGTCGGCCTCGGCGACGACGATCGTCAGCTCGCGCGAAGCCGTTTTCGTTTCTATCGGGACCGTGGCTACGAAATCAACCATTACGACCTCTCCAAGGCGAGCATATGAGCGACTCCGACGACCTGCTGGGGAAAGCCGATGCGTTCCTGAAGCGCTACCATCCCTCTGGCACGGCAGCTCAAGGCGACGTCCCGGTTCTCACGGAGATCATCGCCGAGCCGGGCGCGACGCCGGCGCACCCCTTATCGGGCGCGGCGCGCCAGGGTGGTACGACCGGGAGCGAAATGCCGGAGCTGGAGCAAAGGCTCAAGCAAAGTATCCTTGACGCGATCGGCCCGCACATCGCGAAGTTCGTGGAGGAACCCTTGAGGGCACGTCTCGACGCCCACTTGCAGCGCGCCCTGACCGCCCTCAGCGCCCAAGTCAAGACCGACATCGAGGCGATGATTCGCGACGCGGTCGCACGGGCAGTCGAGCTCGAAATCGCACGTGCGCGCGGACAGTCGCGGGGCGGCTGACGCTATAATCCGCCGGAGCGTGTCGAAGCCGGGCTCCCGCGGGGGCGCCGCGCGGCGCGCTTTCTCTTTTGAACTCAACTCACGTGGAACTCGCCAAAAGCTTTGACCCGCACGAGGTCGAGTCGCGCTGGTATTCGCTTTGGGAGTCGCGCGGGTACTTCCGACATTCGCCGGACTCGCAAAAGCCTCCCTACTGCATCCAGCTGCCCCCGCCGAACGTCACCGGCACCCTGCACATGGGGCACGCGTTCCAGCAGACGCTCATGGACGCCCTGATCCGGTATCACCGCATGCGCGGCTTCAACGCCAATTGGGTGGTCGGCACCGACCATGCCGGTATCGCCACGCAGATCGTGGTCGAGCGCCAGCTCGAGTCGGAAGGCAAGACCCGCCATGACCTTGGCCGCGAGGGTTTCGTAAGACGCGTGTGGGATTGGAAGCAGCAGTCCGGCTCGACGATCATGCGCCAGATGCGGCGCCTCGGCGCATCTGCCAACTGGACCTTTGCCGATACCGAGGGAGAGAACTCCGGTTACTTCACCATGGACGCGCGCATGTCGCGCGCGGTGATCGAAGTGTTCGTGCGCCTTCACGAGCAGGGCCTGATCTACCGCGGCAAGCGCCTCGTCAACTGGGACCCGGAACTCGGCACGGCGGTGTCCGACCTCGAAGTGGACAGCGAGGAGGAAAACGGGAAGATCTGGGAGATACGCTATCCGCTGGAGGACGGCAGCGGCTCGGTGGTCGTCGCCACGACGCGGCCGGAAACGATGCTGGGTGACGTTGCTGTTGCAGTAAACCCAAAAGATGAGCGGTATGCGGCACTTGTCGGAAAACGAGTTCGACTCCCCCTAACTAACAGATCGATTCTCGTGGTTGCTGATGGGTATGTGGACCGGGAGTTTGGTACTGGTTGCGTAAAGATTACACCGGGACATGACTTCAACGATTACAAAGTCTGGGAGCGACATCGACAAAAGTTACCCCAGCTTTTCTCAATCTTCACTTTGGAAGGAAAGGTTATTGACAACTCGATTCCAGCTGCGGGTGAACAATGGCAGAACTACGTAGCGCCGCGACAGTCTGGCGGCAAGATCGGTCCGGTAGGCAGTCAACCGCTGGCCCAAGACGTTGGCATTCCGCAGAAGTATTGGAAACTTGATCGCTTTGATGCGCGCAAACTCATCGTCGCGGACCTAAAGGCTCTAGGCCTTTTGGTTTCGGAAAGGCCATATAAGCTGCGCGTACCTCGCTCCGAACGCACCGGCGTGATTGTCGAGCCGATGCTAACAAATCAGTGGTTCGTAAAGATGGACAACCTTGCGAAGGCAGGGTTGAAAGTAGTCGCCAGGAGCGAGGTCAAGTTTTTCCCGGAACACTGGACCACCACGTACAACCAATGGCTTGAGAACATCCAGGATTGGTGCATCTCGCGCCAATTGTGGTGGGGTCATCGAATTCCAGCTTGGTATACCGATGGCACGCTCATAGATGGTGAGCGTTTCGTAGTTGCTCGTACCGAAAGAGAAGCTGGCGAGATCGCGAAGCGGGCGGGTTATGCCGGTGCCTTGAAGCAGGACAACGACGTGCTCGACACGTGGTTCTCGTCGGCACTCGTCCCCTTTACCTCGCTCGGCTGGCCTGAAGACACAGCGGACCTCAAGCGATTTCTTCCCTCCTCGGTGCTGGTCACCGGCTTCGACATCATCTTCTTCTGGGTCGCTCGGATGATCATGATGACGCAACACTTCACCGGCAAGGTGCCATTCCACCACGTCTACATCAACGCCCTCGTGCGCGACGCCGAAGGCGAAAAGATGTCGAAATCGAAAGGCAACACGCTCGACCCGCTCGACCTGATCGATGGTGTCGGTCTCGAGGGTTTGCTTGAAAAATCCACGCAAGGCCTGCTGCGTGGCGAGCACAAGGCAAAAATTGAAAAGTACATCCGGACACACTATCCAAACGGCATCCCTTCTTTCGGCGCCGACGCAATGCGCTTCACCTTCGCATCGCTCGCCACGTTCGCGCGTACCCTCAACTTCGACCTTTCTCGCTGTGATGGCTATCGGAGTTTCTGCAACAAGCTGTGGAACGCGACGCGCTTCGTGCTAATGAACTGCGAGGGCAAGGACACGGGGCTTGACGAATCGCTGCCGCTCGAGCGCTCCTTTGCCGACGACTGGATCGTGGCCGCGCTGCAGGACGCCGAAGAGGAGGTCGCACTAGGCTTCGACCAGTACCGCTTCGATAATGCCGCGCGCGCCATTTATGAATTCGTATGGAACGAATACTGCGATTGGTACGTCGAGCTTGCCAAGGTTCAGCTTGCCGGTGGCGGCGAGGCGCAGCAGCGCGCAACTCGACGCACGCTCGTGCGCGTGCTCGAGGCGATTCTTCGACTCTCGCATCCGATCATCCCGTTCATCACCGAGGAACTGTGGCAAAAGGTCGCGCCGCTTGCCGACAAGGACGGCCCGAGTGTCATGCTGCAGCCTTATCCGAAACCGGATATCGGAAAGCGAGCCCCCCAGGCCGCAAGCCGGATTGCAGTGCTGAAGGGATTGACTAACGCCTGCCGCTCGTTGCGCAGCGAGATGGGTCTGTCCCCAGCGGAGAAGGTGGCGGCGTTGATCGAAGGTGACGTTACCGCTGTTGGCGCGGAGGTACTGCGCCCATACTTGATGGCGTTGGCGAGGTTATCGGAGGTGAAGTTCCTAGACGTATTGCCCACGTCGCCAGCACCGGTCGAAGTCGTTCATCCCTTTCGCATAATGCTGAACGTCAAGATTGACGTCGCCGCCGAGCGTGCGCGGCTGCAGAAAGAAATGTCGCGTCTCGAAGGCGAAATCGCCAAAGCCAACGCCAAGCTCTCCAATCCGAATTTCGTCGAACGCGCTCCACCAGCAGTGGTCGCCCAGGAAAAGGAGCGTCTTGCGACTTTCCTTGCGACGCTAGAACAGCTCAAATCTCAGCTCGACAAGCTCAAGCCCTGAGTTGTCCAAGGCTGCCGCCTCTGTGCATCCCGCGCTGCGCGCCTTCCGCTCGAAGAGCTTCCGGATCTTCTACGCCGGCCAGGGCCTGTCGCTGCTCGGGAACTGGATACAGATGGTGGCGATGAGCTGGCTGGTGTACCGCGTCAGCGGCTCGGCGCTTCTGCTCGGAGTGACCGCGGGAGCCCAGCAGCTGCCCGTATTGTTTCTATCCCCGATCGCCGGCGTATGGGCCGACCGGGTGAATCGCCGGCGCCTGCTGATGCTGATCCAATCGCTCGCGTTCGTGCAGGCACTGGCGCTCGCTCTGCTCACCTTCACTGAGGTGATTCGCGTTCCGCACTTGATCGCGCTCGCTCTTTTCCTCGGGATCATCACTGCGTTCGAAACGCCGACCCGTCAGGCGTTCCTGCTCGAGCTGATCGAGCACAGGGAGGATCTGCCCAACGCGATCGCCCTGCAATCGATGCTGTTTCAGTCCACGCGCTTCGTGGGACCTTCCGTGGCGGGGCTGGTGCTTGCCGCGCTCGGTGAAGCGTGGTGCTTTCTCGCCAACGCCCTTTTTTATCTGGCCATCATCGCGACCTACGCCGTCGTGCGCGTGAGGCCACGCAAGCCTCCCGATGCGGGGGCCGAGTGGTGGCGCGAGCTGGCGTCGGGATTCGCTTATGCCTTCGGTTTTACGGGCACCCGGCGTCTTTTGCTGCTCCTCATGGCGATGGGGTTTTTCACGGCGCCCTGGTCGTCCCTGATGCCCATATTCGCCGCCGAGACATTCAGCGGCGACTCGAAGACGTTCGGTTTCCTCATCGGCGCGGTCGGGCTGGGCGCCATAGTCGGCACCTTTGTGCTTGCTGCGCGCGGTTCGGTGCGCGGGCTCGGCCGGGTTGTCGCCTCGACTACCGTGGTGGCCGGCGTCGCTTTGAGCGGATTCTCCCTGTCCGGAACTCTCTGGTTGTCACTCGCGTTCCTCGCGGTCTTCGGCGCCGGGCTCGTCGTCACCGCGGCCTCCATCAATACCGTTCTCCAGACCCTGGCGGACGAGGACAAGCGCGCGAGGGTGATCAGCATGTACGTCATGTGCTTCCTCGGTTTTGCCCCGATCGGCAACTTCACCGCGGGGGCACTCGCCGAAGTGATCGGGGCTCACTGGACTCTCTTCGGATGCGGCCTGATCGTGGTCCTCGCGGGAGGCACGTTCGCGCTGGGCCTGAAGACCTGGGCGCGAGCCGTGAGGCCCGTCTGCCTGAAGCAGGGAATCATCCGGGAACCGCGGGCGTAGGCCGCGATCGGTCGATCGCACCCGCGATCGCTCATCTCTTCTTCATCAGGAAGGTGAAGACTCTGTCCGCTTCATCGTGCGAGAGCAACTGATTGCCCGTCTGTTTTGCAAAGGCCTGAAAATCCTTTACCGAACCCGGATCGGTAGCTAGGACCCGAAGTACCTCGCCGCTCTTCAGCTCCGCCAAAGCCTTCTTGGCGCGCAGGATGGGAAGCGGGCAATTGAGGCCGCGCACATCCAGATCCCTGTCGAAAGTCGTCATCGTCTCTCGTGTACACTCGAAGCGCGGAAACTATATACCAAACCGCACCTCCGATGAAGCCGCGCAGGCGGATCTGCGAGACATCCGGGTTGCCTAAACGGTTTGCGATACTTAAACTGTGACGCCGATAAGGGGGCACCTTCACCGAGGAGCGGCTTTTGCCCAAGGAATCGCCACCACCTGATCCGAAATGGCTGGTATATGTCGCCAGTCTTCCCATGGATGATCCGGCCGCACGAATGCGGGTGCTGCGCACGCTCGAATCCATGGGCTGCGCTGTGCTGCGCGAGGGCGTCTACTTGCTTCCCGACAGCCAGGCGAATCGGCAAGGCCTGCGGCGCCTGTCCGAGCACATGAGCCGCATCAACGGCACGGCGCATATCCTGCCGGCGACGAATTTGGACGCCCAGCAAGAACAGGCGTTCCGGTCCCTTTTTGACCGGGCGGGAAAATACGAGGAATTGATCAAAGCCGTCGAGGGCCTACGCGCCGGCTTCGGGATTTCCGAGCCCAGTGCGATCGCCCGAGTCCTCAACAAGCAGCGACGTGAATTCGAAGCGATCAGCGCGCTCGATTTCTTTGGTTCGCCGGCAAAGGAGCAGGCCGCGCAAGCGCTGCGCGAGACAGAAGGCGAGGTACGAAAAAGGATGTTTCCCGATGCTCCCAACTCCGGCCGCCTTACCCAGACGGGGCGCTATTACTTCAAGCGCCTTTGGGCGTCCCGCAAACCCCTCTTGGCCGATCGGCTAGCGTCCGCTTGGCTCATCCGTCGTTTCATCGACCCGGAGGCGAGCCTGATGTGGATGGAAAAGACCCAACAGTGCCCTACGACCGCGGTGGGGTTCGGTTTCGACGGCGCGACCTTTTCCAACAGCAGGGACAAGGTAACATTCCAAGAGTTGCTCGCGAAGTTCAGCCTGGACAACAACGAAACGCTCACGAGAATCGGAGCGCTCGTGCATTATCTCGAGACGGGTGGTGCGCCGGTCGCCGAGGCCGCGGGAGTGGAAACGCTGCTCGAAGGAGCTCGTCGGCGCTGCAACAGCGACGAGGAGCTGTTCACCGAAAGCGAGAAAACCTTCGATCTCCTGTACGAAGCCTACTTCGACGCGCCGGGCAAAGACCCCGTTTCCCGCTACTGATCCCGAAACGCAGGCGCGTTTTCAGTTTGCCTTGGCCGTTTTTTTCTCCTCGGCCTGCAACGAGCGCAGATCCCGCAAGCGCGCCTCGACAGCGGAAAGTTGGTAGAAATCTCCGTCTCCGCTCTTCTGCGCGAACAGGAGCTGCTCGATCGCGGCCGGCAGGGTTCCCTGCAGAACGTAGGTCTCGGCAAGCGCCTGATGGTGCAACAGGCGTTTGCCCGATGCGGCATACGATTTGGCTTGCATGCTGTACAACCGCGCATCTCGTGGGTAGCTTTTCACCAGCTCCGCGAGCCATGCGAGCGCCGCCTGGTGCTGTCCCATCCCTTGCAGTACATCCACGTAGGCGTAGTGAAGCGGCCGATAGTTGGGGGCGCGAGCGAGGGCCTCGCGCAACACGTCGCGGGCCCCCGCCGGATCACCGGCGCCGAGGCGCACCCGTGCCATCAGCAGCTCTACCATGGGGTGAGTCCCGAGCAGCTTGCGTACCGCTTCGATTTCGGATGACGCACGGGAAAACTCGCGTGCCCTCGCCAGAGCGCTCGCCAGGCCGTAGCGGGCACCGGCCTCCTCGGCATACCGGTGCTCCCTCACCAGCTCCTCGAAATGCGCGACGGCTTCGCGCGGCAGTCCCTGTTCGGCGCGGACCTTTGCTCGCGCAAGATGAAACTCGATGCTATCGGGCGCTTGCTTGTACACCGCCGCCTGGGCGCGATTCTGCATATCGGCGATGCGCTCGCTGGTAAGAGGGTGCGTGCGCAAATAGGCCGGCGCGTTGTTCTCATACAGCCGGGTCGCTTTCTGTATCCGTTCGAAGAACGCGCCCATGCCGCCGACGTCGAAACCCGCCTGCTGGAGAAATTGAAAGCCGATTCTGTCGGCCTCGCGCTCGAAATCACGAGTGTAATTGAGCTGCGATTGAATGCTGCTTGCTCCTGCACCGGCGATGACCGCCTGCGCCAGATCAGGACGCGAGCGGGCGGCCAGAATGCCCAGAACCACCGCCACTAGAGTGGGAATCGACATCTGTTCCTGTTTTCCCAGAAGCCGGGCGATGTGGTGCTGGGTCACGTGAGCCACCTCGTGCGCCAGCACCCCCGCAAGCTCGGACTCCGTCTGCGCCGCGAGCAGCAGGCCGGTGTGCACGCCCACGAATCCGCCGGGCATCGCAAAGGCGTTGATGGTGTTGTCGCGCACCATGAAGAACTCGAAGTCCTGACGCGCCTCGTGGTTCGCGGCCACAATGCGCCCGCCGACTTCGTTCACGTACTCTGTAAGCTCCGGGTCGTCGAGAAAGCTCGGTTCGCGCAAGCGAATTTCCCGCATCGCCTGCTCGCCGATCTTGCGTTCGAGGTAAGGCGACAGCAGCGCACCGGACGTGTCACCCAGCTCCGGGAGGGTCTGTGCCTGTGCTGTCGGGACCAACAGCGCGAGGCCCAGGCAGACGACGAGGATTCTCATGGATAATATGATACCGCTCTCCGGGTTGGGTTCCCGGGTGCGTCGTTTTTACACGGATCTGCGTGTCGCTCGAAGGTGGGGAAATGAATCGGTCAAGAAAATTGAGCCATTTCGACGGGTCCGGGCGGGCTCATATGGTGAACGTCGGAGACAAGCCTGAGACGCATCGCGTCGCGCGCGCCGGCGGCACGATTCGCATGGCGTCCTCGACCTTGAAGCTCGTCCTCGCGGGAGGCGCCAAGAAAGGCGACGTCCTCGGAGTGGCCCGGGTCGCCGCGATTCAGGCGGCCAAGCGGACGGCGGAGCTGATCCCTTTGTGCCATTTCCTCGGGCTTACACGAGTCGCAGCAGAGTTCACCGCGGAGAAGCGCCGGTCTGCGATCCGCCTCGTGGTGACCGTCGAGACGATCGGCCGCACGGGAGTCGAGATGGAGGCCCTGGCAGCGGTGAGCGTGGGACTGCTCACGATCTACGATATGTGCAAAGCAGTGGACCGCGCCATGATCATCGAGGACATCAAGCTGCTTGAAAAATCCGGCGGTCGCTCCGGGCACTTTCGAGTGGCGCAAGCCTAGGCGCCGGGGGCCCTCCGACAATTCGCGCGGCCTGATCACGGCTCCTTTTCGGCGCGAGGCCTGGGCGTCCCTTTCCCGACCGCACGGTCCGCGCCAGAGGAATCCAGGCGCCTGATCTCGAGGTCCGCACCCTTGAAACCCAGATCGGATGCGCGCCCGTACTCCGCCTTCGCTTCCCGCGTCCTGCCAAGTCGCTCCAAAACCAATCCGAGACGGTGGTGTGCGATTCCGCTGTCGGGCTGCAGCTCGACCGCTCGAGCCAGATGGCGAAGCGCCAATTCGTATTGGCCCTGGAGGAGATGAATCACTCCGCGGGAATAATGACAGTGAATGGTGTCCGGGTACTGCGCCATGCATTTCTCGGCGATCTCGATCGCTTTCTGCGGCTGCCCCCCGTACGCGTATTCCCTGGCCATCATGTACAAGGTCCGCGAACCCCAGGGAACGGGCTTCTCCGGAAGTTTTGCAACTGCATCTTCCCAGAGAAGAAAGGAGCTTGAGAACGTGACCAAGCGGTCATGGGCCTGGTACAGAAGAACGGGAATGGCCAGTATTGACGCTGCCATCGCTGCCCGCAGAGGAATCGCGCTCAGCGTCGCTGCCAATGCGATCAGCACTCCGGGCGCCCACAAGTAGCTCCTGTAGAGGACAAAGGGTTCCTGGAATCGAGCCGTGCTGAACTCGGCCAGGAACAGAATCCAGGTAAAGAGCATCCCAAACCCCGCCATTCCGATCCTTCCGCCCCGACGCAAGAACACCAGGCCGAGCACGCCGAACCCGACGAAAGCCGACACCTTGAGAATGGCCCAACCCGTCGACCATGTCTGGAAAAAATCCACGCGGACGTCGATCGACATCGCCCGGGTATCGGGCCATAGCCACAAGGCGAGATACTTGAAGAAGAGGCCCGCCTGAGTGACTGCGCTCAGCGACCATGAGAAATCCGACATCGCATGCCCAAAGACGCCCTCGAGTTGCGTAGCGACGCCACTGTAATCGGGCTCGTACGACTCGCCGATCAACCATCGTCTGAGGAACGTCACGAAAATAGCGGCGGGCGCACAGACCGACAGATAGAGGGCCGCGTGACGAACGGCGAAGCGCCGTTCGGTCCTGACCAATGCCACTGTCAGCACCGCTGCGGCTGGCAACATCACGCTGTGCTCCTTGGAGAGCACCGCCATGGAATACATGAGCCCGGCCGTGATCGCGTCGGCATGGCTGCCGCGCGTGAGCCCTCTCACGAACAGCACGATCGACAACAGCGAAAACAGCGTGGCGAAGACGATGGTGCGCTGGACCAGATAGCCTGCTCCGTACACGGCTACCGGATGGATCGCGAATAGGGATGCGCCGATGAACGCCCACGCCGTGGCGTTCGCCGCGGACGCGGATTCCGGTCGGTTCGCGGGCAGCCGCAGCAGATCGCAGATGAGCTTGTAAATCGCGAGCGCGCAAGCGATATGGATGGCGAGACTCACGATCCGGTGGGCGAACATGCCCCCGATTTCCACTTCCGTGACGGCGAGCGAGAAGTACGGAGGAAGCCTCAGCTCAAGGCCGAACGGATGCGTGGCATAGTAGGAAAAGTTCTGTCCCGAGAAAAACACCCAGTCGTCGAAGACCCTCGGGCTTCCCAGAAAAGGCCCGTAAAGGCCGCAGGCGAACCCCGCGATGAGGGTTGCGGCGATCCAGGGCCGGAACCGCCCGAAGATGCTTGCGAGCATAGGGAAAAAAAAAGGTACCCCGAAGGGTACCTTTTTTCACTACGAAGCTGCGCTTAGCCGCGGCAGGAGCCAGGCAGGAACTTCGGGTTCAAGTTCGTGCCGTCGCCCTGGTTGCCACAACGCCAGCCGAAGACCGTCATTCCACCCACGTCGGTAGAGCTCAAGGCCGCCAGCACCCCACCGGGGTTTTTCAGCGGGACCAAGGTGACCACCGTACCGTTGATATTAGTCGCGGGAGCAAAGCCCTGGATCGTCACTTGGACCTTCCCGTTGGCATCCGTGGCAATATATTGCACGTACTTCGAGGCCCCGCCGGTCGTGGCGCTCGTGACTTCGCAGCCCCAGTTGTTGATCCCAGGCGCGCTGGTGGCACTCTGGAAGACCTCGGTAATCGAGGTGCGGCATGCGCTCGCAGCCAGGATCACTTCGGATATCTTCGCCCGGTTGCTGTAGTCCTGATACGCCGGTAGTGCTACTGCGGCCAGAATGCCGATGATCGCAACTACGATCATCAACTCGATCAAGGTAAAGCCCTTCTGAATCGCTCTCATGGATACTCCCTTCTCGACACGCCGATATGGCGCCTGGGTTGGTAAGAGCAAGTCGCATGCCGCCCTTGGAACGTCGGACTTATTCCATTGTTTTTATGACATTTTAAGTCATTTACAGAGCTTGATTCGGCTATGGAAAGGAACGGCTTCGATCTAAAATGCGGCACAGTCTGACGCTGAACGTCACCGGCTCGGTCGCATTGGCTGACGCGGCGTCACTTCGCGACCTCAGCCAGGAAGCTCTCCAAGGCGCGTATCGGCGCCATATCCTCGAAGAGAACGTGGCGTTCCGCTTCGATGCGCTTGCGGGCGCGCTCGCGGTATTCACCGTCCCGGATGAGCTTGACCGCAAGCGAAATGTAGTCTTCCTCCGACCCAGCGACCAGCTCCTGCAATCCCATCCGCTTCAGGATGCCGCTCGCCAGCCTGCCGCGCAGAAACCGCCCTTCCCGAGTCACGATCGGGCTCCCTTGCTCTACCGCTTGCATTGCGGTGTTGAAGCCGGAGAAGCCGATGGTGTCCAGGAAAACATCGGCACGCGCGAGCAGTCCGTCAAACGCCGGGCCGTTCAGCCAGGGAATGAAGATCACGTGTTCGTCGATGTTCAGGCCGTATCGCGTGAAAACGGCTTCGAGTCGCTGTCGCAATTTTTCGGCCAGATTGCTCACCTCGGGTACGAAGAAAATAAACTGGCACCGGCCCAACCTGCGGGCGATTTCGGCAATAACCCAATCGTGTTGAGGTGCGTATTTGAATGGCATGCCGGGGCACAGAAAAAGGGGAGACCGGACATCGATGCCCAGTTTCCCAAGATCGGGATGGATGGGTTTGCCTCCCCAAGGTCGATAGAAACAACCCAAGCTGGGCAAGGTAATCAGCCGTTCCGTGTAATTCTCCTGCGCGTCGGGTGGCTCCATTTCTTCCGCGGACAGGTAGTAATCGATCGTCGGCAGCCCGGTCGTCTCGGGATGCCCCCACGTCGCCACCTGGACCGGCGCAAGGCGCAAGCTGGCGAGCTTTATCGACATCGGATCCATCCCGATCTCCGGATAGATCAGGACGTCCAGTTGCTGGTCGATGATGTCCTGCACCCAGCGCTGCAGAGGCCTTGCTCCCTGCTCGAAACGCGCTGCGGAAGACTTCGCAAACAGGGTCTCTTGGTCTTCACGAACGCCGAAATAGAACGCGTAGAGGGCGAAGCGCTCGCGGCCGATTTTCTCGAACCACCCCTTGACGATGGCATTCCAGACCGAGTGGTTCCAAAAGTATTGCGAGGCGATCCCGACACGGATCACGCCGTCGGGTCTGCGTCTTCCGGGAGCGACGAAGCCCTGCCTTGCGAACCACTCGCCCATCAGTCGCGTACAGAGACTTCCGTAGCGCTTGAGCAAACTGCAGTTGTTTTCTTCCTGATACGCCAGCGGAAAAGGTTGTTGGGTACCCACCGCCTTGAAACCCTGCGCGCTCCGGGTCCCGTCAAACCAGCGCTCCAGCTCATCCAGCTGCCCGGCGAACGCGGTCCTGCAACTCGTGGGATCGGCGTCCGTCCCGTACATCTTGGGTATTTGCGACATCGCAAGCGCCCAGCGCGCCTCGACGTACTCGGGATCGAGGGAGAGCGCCTTCCTGTTGCAGTCGAGCCCTTCGTTCAATCGGCCCTGGTTTCTGAAAACGTGACCCAGGCCCCAATGCGCTTCGGGGAGATCCGGCCGGAGTGCGAGGACCTTTTCGTAGCAGGGAATCGCTTCATTCAGCCTGTTTTGATCCCGCAGGACGTCCGCGAGATTGTAATGCGCCTCGAGCAGGTCGGGCTCGATCACGAGCGCCTTCCGGTAGCAAGCAATTGCCTGGTCAGGCTTGCCCTGGACATTGAGCACGTTGCCCAGGTTGACATATGCCGGGGAAAAATCGGGAGCCAGTGACAAGGCTCTCTCGTAACTGGCGACGGCTTCATCCCATTGAGCCTGGTCCTTGTAGGAATTCCCCTGACCGAAGTGCCATTCACAGGATTCGGGCTCAAGCGTCGGTGCCTTGTCAGAGCGGATTGCGGCTTTGCCGACACTGCTCTGATCCCTGAGGACATCCTGCAGCCCGGCGCGCGCCGCAGGAGCATTGGGTGCGAGAGCGAGAGCCCGCTGGTAGCAAGCGAGGGCGCGATCCGGCTTGCCTTGGGCCCTGAGGGCGGCACCCAGATTGACGAGTGCATCGACGTAATCCGGGTCGAGCGCCAGAGCGTTCAGGTAGGAGACGACGGCCTCGTTGAGCTTTCCTTGCGCTCCCAGCGCATTGCCGAGATTGTTGTGGGCGGGCGCATTCGAGGGATTGCGCTCGAGCGCCAGCGATATCAACTCGGCGGCCCGTCCATGTTCGCCCCGCTGATGGGAGATGACGCCCAAGAAGTGCAGCGCGTCGATGTTTTCCGGATCGACTGCCAGCATTTCTCGGTAGGCCGCCTCTGCCTCAGGCAGACGCCCTGCCTGATGGTGTTGTAGGGCGGCGTGCCGCTTGCGTGAAACGAAGACGAGGAGATCTTCGCCCGCGCCCGAAGGGCTCGGAGTCGGGCGCTTTTCCGCTGCCCCCTTACGGGACCTGAACAGCCGTTCGAGCATACGCTCAACGACCCGGTGTCGGGGGAGGCGCCGATTTGAGCGCAATCAGAGTGATCAGCTCGTAGGTCCACGTCTCGACGAACGCCTTGGGGTATCCGGCTTCCTTCAGCGCCCATCGGAATTGATTGCCCAGGCGCGCTTTCTTGTAGATATTGAGCTTGTGGGTACGCGCGAATTGCTCGGCACGGGAGAAGACCGCCTGATGCGTATTTCTTAGCCGCTTTGACGTCTTCTCGTCCTGCGCCTCCAGACCCGCGGGGGGCGCGCGCTTGACGAGTTCGGCGGCGATCGACCGTGCAAACTCGTCGATTTCCTCGGTATCGAACCACTGAAAAATTGCCATCATCGATGGAATCCAGAAGGAGCGCCAATCCCGGCGACCGATGTCGGGTCGAGCGGGATCAAGCGGCAAATCCGGGTATTCTGCTTTCGTCGACCTCGTCGATCTGATCGGGATCGAGAAATTGCTCGGCGTAGCGGAGATAGATCTTCTTGCGGACAAATATGTCGAACAAATCCGGGTCGATATGTCCGTTCAGCCTGAAGTTCCCGAGGATCTTCAACGACTCGGAAAGCGTCTTGCCGCGCTTGTAAGGTCTGTCCTTGGCGGTCAGCGCCTCGAAAATATCCGCGATCCCCATGACTCTCGCCTGCACCGACATCTGCTCCCGCTTCAATCCACGAGGATAACCCTTCCCGTCCATGCGCTCGTGGTGACCCCCGGCGTACTCCGGTACGTGACTCAGATGCTTCGGCCACGGCAGCGCTTCCAGCATCTTGATGGTCGCAACGATATGGTGATTGATCTTCTCGCGCTCCTCGTCGGTGAGCGTACCCCGCGAGATCGTAAGATTCTTGATTTCATCATCGGTGAGGAAATCCGCCGTCCCTCCTGAAACGTCGATCCACTTGTACTCGGTGCCGATCCGGTTCACTCTTTCCCGCTCTTCAGGGGCCATGGCCTCACCTCCGACATTGGCGTGACGCAGAAATTCGCGATCGGCATCGACTTGGCGCAACCTGTCCCGCAACGTCTGATCGATTTGGGCGAACCGCTTGCGCGCAACCACCTCATCCAGCGCCGATTCGCCAAGGAGCTTAAGCTTCTCCTTCAACGCGGCGATTTCCAGATCCCGTTTCAGCACTTCGAACCGCGTGTCGACGAGACTGATGCGGTCGAAGATTGTTTCCAGTTTGGTCGCCTTGTCCACGACGTGGACAGGCGTCGTAACTTTCCCGCAGTCATGCAGCATGCCCGCTATTTTCAGCTCGTAACGGTCCTTCTCGCTCATGTTGAAGTTTCCGAGCGGCCCTTCAGTCGTCTCATTGACGGCTTCGGCAAGCATCATGGTGAGCACCGGGACACGCTGGCAGTGTCCGCCGGTATACTTGGACTTTTCGTCGATCGCGGTGTTGATGAGCTCTATGAAGGACTCGAACAGCTCCTCCAATTGATTGATGAGGTTGCGATTGGTGAGCGCGATGGCGGCCTGAGAAGCGAGCGATTCCGCGAGGCGCTGGTCCGAATGCGAGAAAGGCCCGATCTCGTTCGTCGCGGGATCCACGCTGTTGATAAGCTGAAGGACGCCGATTATCTCGCTTTCGTGGTTCTTCATCGGCACCGTGAGGAAGGCCTTCGAGCGGTACCCGGTCTTCTTGTCGAAATTGCGCGTCCCGGAGAAATCGAAACCCTCTCCCGAATATGCATCGGCGATATTCACCGTCTTGCCAGTTAGGGCGGTGTAGGCGGCGACCATCTGGTTGTTGGGTGTTCCGTCCTTTCCGTAGAGGTGCACCGGATAGAACGGTATCGGGTTGCCGGTGGTCCCGCCCATCGCGATGCCCATAGCCTCGTTTCGCATGATCGCAAACCTGAGCTGTGGTCCCTCGTCGGAGGGCTCCAGCACGTACAAGGTGCCGCCGGCCGCGCGCGTGATCGCCTTCGCCGCAAGGAGGATTTTCTCGAGCAGGTGGTCGATGTCCTTTTCCTGGGACAGCGCCGCGCCTATCTCGTTGAGTTGCTCGAGGCGGCGAAACAGATCTTCAACGGTCTCCAAGAGCAATCCCCGGTCTGGGCGGCAGCCCGCGTGGAGCGACCCGCTACTTGATGCAGACCGCGCGCACCTGCGGCATGTCGGTAATTCCCTGAAGTACCTTTTCGATCCCATCCATCTTCAGGGTTCGCATGCCTTCCTCGAGACTGACAGCGAGGATTTCCGCGACACGCGCGTGCTCCTGGATAAGCTTCTTGAGAGTGTCGGAGGCGATCAGTAGTTCATGGAGGCCGACCCGGCCTTTGTAGCCGGAATTGCCGCAGGCGTCGCAGCCCTTGGCCCGATAGAGCGTGAAGTGACCTTTGTCGCCGGCGTAGCTTCTCGCCAAATCCCGGTAGACGTTCTCGTAGGCGGACTTGGCGTCCCTCTTGAACGGTCCGGTGTTGAGCAGCTCGGAGCAGTATTCCTGGAGCATGTGCTTCATTTCGTCAGCGCCCGGCGAGTAAGCTTGCTTGCATTTGCCGCACAGACGCTTTGCCAGCCGCTGCGCAAGGATCCCGAGCAGCGCATCGGCAAAGTTGAAGGGGTCCATGCCCATGTCCAGCAACCGGGTGATCGACTCCGGCGCGCTGTTCGTGTGCAAGGTGGCGAACACGAGGTGGCCTGTCAGCGACGCTTCTATGCCCGTGGACGTGGTTTCCTTGTCGCGCATCTCGCCGACCATGATGATGTCGGGATCGGCCCGCAGAAACGATTTCATCACGACTGCGAAATCGAGGCCGGCCTTCTTGTTGACCTGGACCTGACGCAGGCCCTTCTGCGTGATTTCGACCGGATCCTCCGCCGTCCAGATCTTGGTATCTGGTGTGTTGAGAAAACCCAGTACCGAGTGGAGCGTCGTCGTCTTCCCCGACCCCGTCGGACCGCAGCAAAAGAACAGCCCGTAAGGCTTGCTCACCGTTTCCTTGAGCTTTGGCAGATTGGAAGGCGAAAGGCCGAGCTTGTCCAGGGGGATGGGCTCCCCCGCCGCGAGGATACGCATGACGATGTCCTCGACCCCGCCTTGGGACGGGATCGTCGCCACGCGCAGCTCGATATCGAGCGGTCCGAATTTCTTGAATTTGATTTTCCCGTCCTGCGGCTTGCGCTTCTCGGAAATGTCGAGATCGCACATGATCTTGATGCGCGCCACCATCGCGTTTCGGTAGGAACCCGGGACCTCGATATAGGGAACCAGCGTTCCGTCCTTCCTCAGCCTGATCTCGGTCTTGCCTTTGCCGGGGTAGGGCTCGATGTGAATGTCTGACGCTCCCTGGTTGTACGCATCGATGATGATCTTGTTGACCAGCTTGACCAGCTCGTTGTCGGCCGCTGCAGACACATCGTCGTCGCCGCCGACCACCTCGGGAATCTCGTCCTCTTCGAGATCCGAAAGCATGTCGCCGATGTCGCCGGTGTCGGCGGCTTCCGCCCCGTAGAACGCCTTGAGCGTTTCCCTGAACTCTTTGAGAGTCGTAACTCGATACGCGAGCTTGCGCGCCGCAAAGACATTCTGGACGATTCTGGAGCTCTTCACCCTCTCGGGGTCGAGACAAAGGATGACCAGACCTTCCTTCGCTTCCTCGATCGGTACCCACTGGTTGGACTCGACGTAATCGCGTTTCAGGTTTTTCAGCAGATCCATCGGTTTGATGCGGTCGGGCTTGAACGGTTCGTACGGCACTCCGAAGAACTTCGCAAGGGCCGCGCCGATCGCGGGAATCTTGACCTGGAACTCCTCGATCAGCACCGTCTCGACGTCGACGGCCTTCTTGCGTGCCGACCGCGCCGCGAGCTCGAACTCGGCGGCCGAGATCACGGCATCGCTCACCAGAAAGTCGTACTTCGTCTTGAGGACCTGCGGCTTTTGGCGCTGCTTGAGCGCGATGGCCAGCGTCTGGCAGAGTTCCGCCACCCCCTCCTCGGCCAGCTGTCCGAACGGCACGCCCGCCCTGTTGTTGATCAACTGGACCACGCCGACGAGTTCGCTGCTGCCCGGCTCCGCAACGGGCGCGACTAGCATCTGCTTAGTGCGATAACCGGTGCGCTTGTCGACTTCCTGCAGGAAGCGCAGGTTCGGGTTGTGCGACTTGAGCTCGCCCTCGTCGTACACGTCCCTCAGGTTGAGCATCCTCTTCGACAACCCGACGTAGCCCGCGATCGAGTGTTCGGCGATCGGCAGCTTGAGATCCTTGAAGGAGTTGAGGCCGGTCTTGACCTTGGAGACGATGGTCTGTTTGTCCTCACCCACGGTATAGATCGTCAGCCGGTCGGCGTTGAAGAGGGTACAAATGTCGGCGCTGACTTCCAGCATGATTTCGTCCACGTTGCTCGTGGCGTGGATCTTGTTGGTGACGGTCTGGAGATTCTTCTGAAACGTCAGCCTGCTATTGACGTCTGAAGCAGCGCCCGGATGCGTTTGCAATACCGCGCTCATAGGCAATCCACCTTAAGGTTCATCATCATGAAATATCCTGATAATCAATTACTTTACCACTGTTCAGCCGTCGAGGCTGCCCCCGGCGAGGGCGTTTTCCACACACCGGCTCCGAAAGGCCCAAGGCACTGCAAAGCCGGCCCGACCGCCCGCTTCGTCGCCAAGCGAGAATCGCGCCTGCCGGGATCCGAGCGCCGCTCAGCGGGCGAAGCTCGGCGCGCGAGGCTTCTCCGGTCTCCTCATGCTCCACGCTTCGTCTCCCCCCAGAGTCCACCCGCGAGCACGAACGCGCGATACCCGCGCTGAGCGAGGAGAAATGCCGCGGCAGCGCTGCGTCGGCCGCTCTGGCAATAGAGCACGTACTCTTTCCCTTTGTCCAGCACGCCGAATGCGTTGCGGATCTCCGACAAGGGAATGTTGATGGCCCCCGCAAGCTTGTCGTATTGATATTCCGATGGATAGCGCACATCGATCCACTGGGCTCCATCGGCGATCTTGTCGCGTGCCTCCTGTGCCGAGAGGCGGTGCAGCAGCGGCTCCCGGAGGAGCGCGGCAAAGTCCTTCCTGGACAGCCGCAGGAGCGCTCCGTCCGTCTTCATCGTAACGGTGGCGTTTCGCCTGGCTTCCGACACCAGCGCTTCCTCGCCGAACGCATCGCCACTTTTCAGCTCGGCGAGCAGCATCGTGACTCCTCCGACCATCCGTTCGACCTTGCAGCGGCCGGTTTCGATCACGAAGTAGAAGTCCCCTTCAGCGCCCTCGCGAATCACCGCGTCTCCCTTTTTGACGTTAATGCGCTCGAAACGGCGCAGCAGCTCGTTGATGTGGGCCGGCGGAAGCCGCGAGAACTCGCCGTATTTGAGGCTGCTAACGCTGAACATTCCGGACATGAGCGTCCAGCTGGCGAGTGAACTCCCCTCGGTCTCCCGCCTCTCCTGCCTTTCCGAGTGGCCGGCGGACGCGGCTTCATCCCAGGTCGCCATGACGTCGAGAAGGTCGTCGTCGATGCGCATCAGCTCGACGTCGGTGATCGCCTTGGCGCTGGTGAAAGCATCCCCCCCCCGCCTACCCAGTGGATATCGCGAACGCTCGGAGCCCCCTACCAGCACTTTCGAAGATCCATCCGGATAGGTGAGCACGAGCTCTCCACGCAGTAGATAAACCGCCTGGTCCGCGATCCCGCGCACGAGAAACGGATTCGAATTCTTGCTCGCGGTCTCTACGTGACAGAGACCGACGAGTTCATGGAGCCTTGCTTCGGGCAGCGAAGCCACAGGTTCAAGAGTCTTCAGCGTCTCGATGCGTACTCTGTTTGCGCCCATCGCGCGTTCCCCCGCTCCTCAAAACTCGAAAACTTGATTGTTTTGCAGCATGCGCGGTCGGTATTGACCGGCGTCCTCCTCGATTTCCTGCATCGTGAGCTCGATTTCGCCGGGCTTCAGGTGCGTGATATAGATCTCCGCGCTACGTTCGAGTTTTGCGAGCTCCTCGGCGAGCATGCTCGGACAAAGGTGCTTCGAAATGACCGCCAACTCCCTTTCGCGGTTGCAAAAGGCGGTCTCGATGATCAGATACCTCAGGTTGGAAATCTTGTTGACCACCGCCCAAAGGGGGTCGTTGGTCGTAGTGTCGCCGGTAAACACCAGGCTTTCCCTGCCGGAATCGAGGTGATAACCGACTGCCGGCACGACATGATTTGCCGGCAGCGCTGTGAGCTTGCGCTTTTTCAGCTCGACCGTGTCACCGACCTGGATCTCGCGGTATCGAAGGAAGGGTTTTTCGGGGCTCGGGATCTGAGCGAAATCGGGCCAGATGCTCCAGTTGAAGATGTGACTGCGCAAGATCTCCAGCGTTGCCGGAACGGCCCAAAGCGTGACCGGCTGGTCACGCATCCCTCCGACGGTATCGACCATGAACGGAATGCTCGCGACGTGATCGAGGTGCGAGTGCGTGAGAAAAATGTGATCGATGAGAGAGAGTTCGGTGAGCGAAAGGTCGGCGACCCCCGTCCCGGCGTCGATGAGAATGTCGTTGTCCAGGAGCATCGAGGTGGTGCGCAAATGCCGGCCTCCTATTCCGCCGCTGCACCCCAGGATTCGCAGCTTCATGGAACAGCGCCCCCGTTATTTCTCGTCGAAAACGGTAACGCCTGCCCATTCGGCTGGCGGTGGGTTTCTGCGCTTGACCGCCACTTCCTTCGCGTACAACTCGTAGAGAGCGCACCCGGGGTTCATGCGCAGGAGGTTGAGGAGGTTGACCTCCACCTGATCCCATTGGCGGGAGCGGTAAGACCTGATCGTCTGGTGCCAGAGCTTGAGCTCGTCCAGAACCTTCCTCTCGACCTCGGACTCCAGTCCCACTGGCTCGTAGATCGTGATTGCCTCGTCCTTGCCCTTCACCTTGATCTTGTCGATCTCCCTGAAAACCACGTCCTTCACCAGCGTCCGCGTTGTTTCCCCGACGAGTATCCCCACGCCGTAGTACTTGGTGCGTCCTTCCAGCCGGGAAGCGACGTTGACGGCATCTCCCATCGCGGTGTACGCCCTGCGTTCCTTCGATCCCATGTCCCCGACCCGGACGTTCCCCGTGTTGACGCCGATGCCGATCTTGAGGGTCGGCCAGCCGCGCGCGGTGAATTTCTTGTTCAGCATACCGCACTCGCGCTGCATCTCCAGGGCCGCAAGAACCGCGCTGCGCGGGTGATCTTTATCTTCCACCGGAGCGTTCCAGAAGGCCATGATCGCGTCGCCGATGTACTTGTCGAGCGTGCCGCGGTGCTTGCCGCGGATGATATTGCTCATGTCGGTGAGGTACTCGTTGATGTATTCGCGAAGGTGCTCGGGACTCAGCGCTTCCGATATGCTGGTGAAGCCGCGCACATCGGAAAATAGTATCGTGAGATCGGTGCTCTTCGGCGCCATGGTGTACTGCTCGGGGTCTTCCGCCATGATGCCCACAAGCTCGGGAGGCACATATTGCCCGAACAACTCGGCGAACTGGCGCTTCGAGCGCGTCTCGACGAAATATCCGTAGGCCATGTTGACCGTGTACAAGGTCACTATCATGAGCACTGAGGCGGCAAGCGGCAGCACCAAGCCCGCGTAGGACCACATCCACAGGTCGAACAGCGTGATGAGCGCCATCCCGGTCACCGTCGTCGCGGTGGCCCAAAGCGGCGCGAGCATCGGTATGAGCAAGGCGAGCACGATACCGCCGAGGACAAGCACCAACAGCTCCGCTCCGAGCATGTAAGGCGGTTTGTGCTTCAGTTTGCCGTCGAGTATCCCGGCGATGAGGTTGGCGTGAATCTCGACCCCGGGATAGACATTGCCTTCCTTCCTGACCCCGGAGGAGGTCTCGCCCTCCCCCACCGGGGCCGAGCGAAGATCGAACAGGCCCGGGGCAGAAGCGCCGATCAAGGCGATCTTTCCCTTCAGCATTTCCACCGGCACTTTGTCCGACCATATATCGGCAAACGAAATATACGGAAAGCTGCCCCTTGGACCGCGATAGGGAACCAGCGCGGTGACTTCATCGTCTACCGGGATTCTGAGCGGCCCGACTTCAAGCCACTCCAAACCGGTGTAGGTCTTGGAGATGAAGCGGTCGGGGTTCGTCCCCGGGATTACGTTGGGCAAGGTAACCGTGTCGATCTTGCCGCGAGCTGCTTCCTTCATGCCCAGATACAGGCGCACTACCGCGAGCGACAGGGCTTCGTAGTAGCTGCCGTTGCGTTGCGGGTATTCCACGAGCATCGGAACCCGCCGCGACACGCCATCATCGTCCACGCGTGAGTTGAAATGCCCGGCGTTGGCTACCTTGGCAAACTCGGGCAAGTTGGCGCCGTAGCCTTTCCACGCGAAGAAGTCGATTTTCCTGCCGGCAAACGTGCCTGGCGGGAAAACAGGCTCCGGAAGGGATCCGTTTTCCACCGCATTTTCTTCGCTATTGAAGTAGTAGCCGAGAACCACCGGACGGCCGCGGAGAAAATTCGAGAACTTCGCGTCGTAGTCGAGCGCCGGGCGCAATTCCTTCAGGGCCGACTGGAACGGCCCTACGTCCTTCAGCCGGGTCCCGGCCAGCTTCTCGAGCACCGGCAGGCCTGAGCTCTCGTCGGGTTCGGCAAATACGACGTCCAAGCCGATTATGAGCACGCCGTATTTGTCGAAAAGCTTTTGCAGCAGTGCAACGATCTTGTCGCGACTCCAAGGCCAGCGGCCGAGCGCTCGGGAATCCAGGCTGCGCTCGTCGATGTCGAGGATGACGATACGGTCGTCGGGCGTGCCCGGCATGGTCAGCCGGAGCCGGTAGTCGTAGATGATGTGGTCGAGCTGGTTGATGAATCCGATGCGGTAGCTCTTGTAGGCATTTCCTACGACGTGGCCTACGAATACCAGAACTACCAGCAGGCCGAGCGCGATTCGGACGATGTGCTGCTTCAGTCTTCCTCCCGGGATCGGGTCTGAGGAGCCGAGGCTCAGGTCTTGAGGAAGAATTCCATCTTGACCCCGGCAAGTTCGATCACGTCATGGTCGTTCAAGGAGTGCGCTTGGGCGTCGAGGGTCTTGCCGTTCACCACCGGAAAGCTTGCCCCCTCTACGTGGGTTATGAAAAAGCCCTGTGGCCGGCGCGTGATGACGGCCACTTGGACGCCGGGTTTACCGAGTGTCGTGAGCGGCTTGGTGAGATCGAGCTCCTTGCCGGCATTCGCCCCGGAGAGAAGCTGCAGCGCCGCATTTTTTTGAGGCGCGGCTGCCGGCTTAGGGGGGGCGACCGGTGCGGCCGTCGCAGTTTGGCCTGCGACGGTGTCGCTTAAATTTCTTGCGCCTGCGGCAGCCGCCACAGGGGCCGCCGCTGCGGCGCCGGCCGGCGCGGAGGCGGCAGGCGCCGCGGTAGCCGCCTTCACCGAACCGGGGCGGAGCACCATGGTCTTCTCGAAGTCCGCTGCCTTGGCTTGCCCCGCCACGGCTTCGTTCACGTACTTCAGCTTGTACTTGCCGAGCTCGATGATGTCGTTGTTCTGGAGGAAGTGCTTCTTGATCGGCTGTCCGTTGACCACGGTGCCGTTGGTGCTGCCGAGATCCTCGAGAAACGAGTCCTGCAGGATGGTGACGATGACGGCATGTTCCCCGCTCACTGCCAGATTGTCGATCTGGATGTCGTTGTGTGGCTTGCGGCCGATGGTGGTACGTTCCTTGGTCAGGGCGATCTCCTTGAGGACCAGGCCGTCCATACTGAGTATCAGCTTCGCCATAGCAGTATCCCTCTGCTCAAACTATTTCAAGCTATTTGAACCAGCTCATCATCTTGCCCACGATGCTGCGCGGTGCGGGGTAGTCCCGCAGCACCCGGACCAGTATTACCGAAATATTGTCTCGGCCCCCGTTATCATTGGCCGTTTGCACCAAATGCTGCGCACATAGTTTCAAGTTGGAGCTGAGCGTCTGCAGCGCGAGGCCGATGTCGTCGTCGCTCACCATATCACAAAGGCCGTCCGAACAGAGGAGATAAATGTCTTCCGGCTGCGTCTCGTAGTCGTGGATCTCCGCTTCGACGATCGGATCGATACCGAGCGCGCGCGTAACCAGATTCTTGTTCTGGGACTGCCGGGCCTGTTGCGGTGTGATCACGCCGCTGTCGATCTGCTCCTGGAGAAGCGAATGATCTTTGGTGACCTGCCGCAGCTCGCCGCCGCGCAGCCGGTACAGCCGCGAATCTCCGATGTGCGCGACGGTCATCTTGTTGTCGTAGAACAGGGCGACGACCAAGGTCGTCCCCATGCCGGCATACTGAGGCTGGCTCTGTGCGGCCTGATAGATCGACGTGTTCGCCTTGGCGATCTGTTCGTGCAACAGTTGGTGCGCGACGAGCTGGCCGCTGTGTGCGTCGATCTCGTATGGAACTCTCTTCTCCAGCAGCTGCTGCAGCTCGGTGATGATCACCGTCGTGGCCATGCCGCTCGCCACCTCGCCCGCGTTGTATCCCCCCATACCATCGGCCAACACGACGAGGCCTTGGTCCCCATCCGACGCGATCGAGTCCTCGTTATGGGACCTGACCATTCCGGGATCGGTACAACTCGCGACTTCAAG
>Ga0209055_1000374_pt1 | contig 31680 bp, 23 predicted proteins | sample GraSoiAngelo_110_FD_185875 | JGI IMG/M metagenome (GOLD analysis project Ga0209055, IMG submission 185875) | Grasslands soil microbial communities from the Angelo Coastal Reserve, California, USA - 14_0903_12_30cm (SPAdes) (version 2) | ecosystem: Environmental > Terrestrial > Soil > Grasslands ... | reverse complement strand
CCACTGCTAATGCGGCCTTTACGACGTCGCGCGGCTTCACCCAGAAGATCGCGCCATAGCGGCTCATACCGGCGCAGACGGCGCTCAGCGCGGTGACGTTGATCTTGGCGTCGCCCAGCCGCCCCATGACGCTCGCCAGCGCGCCGACTCGGTCGTCCCCTTCGACGAGGAAGACCGTCTTCGGCTTCGAGAGCTTGATCTTCGCGGCCTTCGCGGCGGCTTCGAACGCCGCCGCGTCCGCCGGGACGAAATCGGCCTGTGACTTGCGCGCGCTCGGGAAGGCGTGGAACGCGAGCAGGTTGACGCCCGCGTTCCGCAAGGCCTGGAGCAACCGGGCGCCCTCGCCCGGTTTGTCCGGCGCAGTCGTGTAGTAGTAGCTCACCTTCCGGATGGTGTCGGCCATATCGGCCTCCTGGGATGGGTCGGGCGATGACTATCGCCCCTGGGGCGCCGTCCAGCAAGTCTATCGCACGTAGAACGCCGTCCGCCCGAGCCGGCCCCCGCGCTCGAACCACACGGTCACGGCGCCGCCGCCCGCGGCGGTCGAGAAGGCGCGCCGCAGGTCCTCGGCGCCGGCGACCTTCGTGCGGTTGATCTGGAGCACCACGTCACCGGACCTCAAGCCGGTGGCCTGTTGCATCTCGTCCGGGATGTCGTAGATCAGCGCCCCGTGGTCGCTCTGGATGCCGCGCTCGGCGCGCACCGCGTCCGTCACCGTGACCACCTTCATACCGCCCAGAATGGCCACCTTCTCGGCGAGCGTGGTGGGAAGGTCCGTGACCGTGAGTCGCGCGGTGAGCGCCCGGCCGGCATGCTGGTAGGAGACTGTGAGTGAGTCGCCGGGACCCGTGTCGAGCAGGACTGCCTCCCAGTCGAGGAAGGTGCGCAGGCGATGTCCCCTCGCAACCAGCAGCACGTCTCCCTCGGCGATCCCGGCGCGTGCCGCCGGACCGTTCCCGGCCACCTGCGTCACCCGCAGCCCACCTACCCGCTTCCAGCCGCGCAGGTCTTCCGCACCGGCGACGTCGAGTCCCACCCAGGCGCGGCGCACCGTCCCGAAGCGGCGGAGCTCGTCGGCCACGCGCACCGCACGCTCGATCGGGATCGCGAACCCCACTCCGACCGAGCCGCCGCTCGGCGTCAGGATATTGCTGTTGATCCCCACGACCTCTCCCAGCGCATTCGCGAGCGGTCCTCCCGAGTTCCCCGGGTTGATGGCGGCGTCGGTCTGGATCATCCCCACGTAGACACCGGATTGTCCCTCGGACGGGAGCAGGTTCCGCCCCACCGCGCTCACCACGCCCGCCGTGACCGTGGGCTCGGTGTTTCCAAGGAGATATGCGAAGGGGTTGCCCACCGCGACGACCCATTCACCGATCTGCAGATCCGTGCTCTTGCCGAGCGGCGTAACGGGGAGGCCTGCCCCGTCGATCTTGAGGACTGCGATATCCGTCAGCGGGTCCTCACCGAGGATCTTTGCCGGGAAGTCACGCCCGTCGCGCGCCGTCACGACGATTTGCTCCGCGCCCTGAGTCACGTGCTGGTTGGTGATCACGAGACCGTCCGGCGAGACGATGAATCCGGACCCGTACCCCTCGACCGCCTGCTCGTAGCCGCGCGGCATGAAGAAGAGGTCGAACGCGTCGGCGGCCACGCGACGCTCCCGCCGCAGCACGTTCACGCTCACGACGGCGGGCGCCACGCGGGCCGCGGCGGTGACGATCGCCGTCTGGCGCGAGCGGGGCGCGTCTTGCGCCCGCGCCGCTGGGCCGGCCGCCCCCAGCGCCGCTGAAAGCCCGCAGACCAGAAGCCCCCGCATGGGGGGAATTCTATCACTTGCGGGTCCGGAGCGGGCGGGTAAAGGGCCGCGGTCAGGCTGCCGCGGGGCGCGGCGCCTGGCCCTTGCGCCACCGCCGCACTGCGAGCCAGCCGAGCGTGGTGACTGCGCCCAACGGCACGACGACTCCGAGCGACCCGATGCACCAGGCCACCAGATCGACGAAGTTCCGCCACGCCTGCTTGAACGCCTCGGCCACGACGCTCGAGCCGGGATGGCCCACCACGGGAACCGGCTCGTGTACACAGATCGTGAGCGTGCTCAGGGCGGCGTGCGCCTGGAGATAGCGGAGCCGCCCCTCATAGCGCTCGATCTCCTGGCGCACTCGTGCCAGCGCTTGCTCGACATCCAGGACATCCTTGAGCTTTCCGGTTCGTGTGGCGATCAGCTCGATCAGGCGGGTCTCGAGTCGCCGCGCGTTCGCCATGCGGGCGGTGGCGTCGGTGAACTCCTCGCCGACGTCCTCGGCGCTGACGTTCACCGACTCGAGCTTGCCGATCGGTGCGAGGCCGCCCAGCCCTTCGTCGAAGCGGGGCGCCGGGATCTTCACCTCGAGGGTCGCCGAGCGGAGCTGGCCGCGGCCGGTCTGCATCGCCGTGTTCGCGACATAGCCGCCGAGCTGACGGGCGAGCTGGCGCACCAATGCGACCGCGGGCTCGAGCGAGTCCACCTCGATGCTCGCCTGGCCGGTGCGGATGATCATGGCCGAAGTCACGTCGCTGGGCCGGATCGGCGGGAAGTCCGATGGCGCTCGCTCCCGCGCGGCGACGGCGAGGCCCTGAGTTTGTGCGCTCAGGCTGGGGCGTTCCGCGTATCCGACCACTCGATCGGCCGCGCGGTCGCCGGCATCCGTGCGGGCGGCGCGCTCGAGGCACCCCCAGGAGGCGGTCAATGCAGTGGCGAGTGCCGTCGCGACGAGGATCGGTCTGCGCATGCCGAATATCCCGGGGGTTTGGGTCCCATGAGAGACGCATGAAACGCGGCCGCTTGCACAGCAGAGGGAACCCGCGAGCGCCACGCCCCGTAGGGCCGGCCATGGTGATCCGGAAGCTCGAGCTGGCGGCGCTGCGGCAATGGGAGTGGCTGGAGGCGCGCATCGCCGCGCCCGGACGGCCGCCACAGTGGCGGCCGCTCGCTCGCCGCGCCCTCGCGCTCGCCGGGAAGCTCGGCGTGCTCGCCGTACTGCCGTTCTTCGTGCTGGTGCGGGGCTCGGTGTTTCTGTACGCGCATAGCGGCTACGGGCCGTGGCTCGCGCTGGCGGGCGGCGCCGGGTGCACGCTGGTGGTCGTGACCGCGTACGCCGCCTGGCTCTCGCACCGGCTGACCGGCCGGGTCAACGTGCTGTCGCTCGCTCGGCGCGTCGCACTGCCGCTCGTGCTCGCCTATTGCGGCTACGCCCTGATCTACCTCTCGAGCGGCAACGCCAAGTCTGACCAGGTGCGCGCGTACTACAGCTCGCTCCATCCACTGCTCCGCGTGGCGCTCAGCACCTGGATCCTCGTGGACAGGGATATCGTGATCACCGAAGTCGCCCGCCAGCGGTCCGATTACGCCGCGATGGGGATGCGGCCCAACGACGGGTCGCTGCACTACGTGCAGGAAGACGGCTACATCCACGCCGTCGATCTGCGCACGCGCGGCCGTAGCGCGGTGAAGAACCGCCTGGTGCAGCTGTATTTCTGGACCGCGGGACTCGGGACGCTGCGTCACGTGGGCACGAGCGACCACCTGCACGTGGAGTTGCGACTGCGCTGACGGGCAGTAGCTTCTCCGGTCGTTCTTCACCTTCCGAGACACCACGCACATGCGCGCTCACTTGCCACGCGGCGGCGCGAGCTCCGTACTCGCCGTCGTCTGCACCCTCGCCGTTGCGCCGGCCGACGCGGCCGCCCAGGTGGCGAAGTACGACACCAGCCTGTACCGCGGTTTGGTGTGGCGCGAGGTCGGGCCGTTCCGCGGCGGCCGCGTGACCGCGGTCGCGGGGAGCTCGGCACAGCCCCTCGTCTATTACATGGGTGGCACAGGGGGCGGCGTGTGGAAGACGGTGGATGGCGGGCTGACGTGGCTGCCGGTCTCGGACAAGTTCTTCACCGCCGGATCGGTCGGTGCCCTCGCGGTGGCGCCGTCCGATGCGAACGTGGTCTATGCCGGCACGGGGGAGTCCCCGATTCGCGGCAACCTCTCGCCGGGCGACGGCCTCTACAAGTCCAGCGATGCCGGTAAGACGTGGAAGAAGATCGGGCTCGCCGACGCGGGCCAGATCGCCCACATCGAGGTCCATCCGCAAAATCCCGATCTCGCATACGTCGCCGTCCTGGGCCACGCGTTCGGCGCGAATCCGACCCGCGGCGTGTTCCGCACCAAGGACGGCGGCAAGACTTGGGACAAGGTGCTGTATCGGAACGACAGCACCGGGGCGATCGACTTGGCGCTCGATGCGGTCAACCCACGAATCCTCTACGCGGGGCTCTGGCAGGCGGTGCGGCGCCCCTGGGAGCTGGTCTCGGGTGGGGCGGGCAGCGGGATCTTCAAGTCCACCGACGGCGGTGACAGCTGGACGGAGGTCACGCGCAACAAGGGCCTCCCCAAGGGGATCCTCGGGAAGGTGGGCCTCGCCGTCTCGCCGCTCGACCACGAGCGGGTGTGGGCGCTGGTCGAGGCGGATTCGGGCGGGCTGTTCCGCTCGGATGACGGCGGCGCGACCTGGACCCGCACGAGCGACGACCACGAGATCCGGCAGCGGGCTTGGTATTTCACGCACGTGTTCGCCGATCCGGGAAACGTGGACGGCGTATACGCGCTCAACACGGCGCTGCTCAGGTCGGTGGACGGCGGCAAGACGTTCACGACGCTGCGCGGCTCCCACGGGGACCACCACGCGCTGTGGATCGACCCCCGCGATCCCGCGCGCATGATCAACGGCAACGATGGCGGCGCGACCATCAGCGGTAACGGCGGTGCGACCTGGACCACGGAGGGGAACCAGCCGACGGCCCAGTTCTATCATGTGATCGCCACGACGCATTTCCCGTACAGGCTGTGCGGCGCGCAGCAGGACAACAGCACCGTGTGCATCGCCGCACGGACCGATGGGATCGGGATCGGTGAAAAGGATTGGTACGACGTGGGGGGCGGCGAGAGCGGCTGGATCGCGGCGCGTCAAGACGACCCGGACATCGTGTTCGCGGGCAGTTATGGCGGGCTCATCACGCGCTACGACCACAACACCGGACACGAACGGGCGATCAACGCCTGGCCCGACAACCCGATGGGCTGGGGCGCCGCGAATCTCAAGTATCGCTTCCAGTGGACGTTTCCGATCGTAGTGGCCCCGCTCAATCCCAACGACCTGTTCATCGCCGCGCAGGTGCTGTTCCGCTCGACCAATGAGGGGCAGAGCTGGCAGGCGATCAGTCCGGACCTGACGCGTAACGACAAGAGCAGGCAGGGCCCGTCCGGAGGCCCGATCACCAAGGACAACACGAGCATCGAGTACTACAACACGATCTTCACGGTGGCGCCGAGCCCGAAGGATTCGAACGTGATCTGGGTCGGCACCGACGACGGCCTCGTGCAGGTGACGCGTGACGGCGGGAAGTCGTGGCAGAACGTCACGCCCAAGGACCTGCCGGAGTGGGCGCTGGTGAGCACCGTGGAAGCATCGCCGCACGACGCCGCGACGGCCTATGTCGCAGCCACGCGCTACAAGCTCGATGACTTTCGGCCGTACTTGTACAAGACGAGCGACTACGGCCGCTCCTGGAAGAAGATCGTGACCGGGATTTCCGAGACGCATTTCGTGCGCGTGGTGCGCGAAGATCCGGCGCGCCGCGGGCTGCTGTTCGCCGGCACCGAGTTCGGGATGTATGTGTCGTTCGACGACGGTGCGAGCTGGCAGACCTTGCAACTCAACCTGCCCGTCGTGCCGGTCCACGATCTCACGGTGAAGGACCATGACCTGGCTGCGGCAACGCACGGGCGCGCGTTCTGGGTACTGGACGACATCACCCCCCTCGAGCAGCTGTCGGAGGAGGTCGCGCGCGCGGACCGGCACCTCTTCACCCCGCGCGACGCCGTGCGATTCCGCGGGCCCGGCTTCGTGCCGGTGCGCAGTCTTACGGGGCTCGGGGCCAACCCGCCGAACGGCGCGACGGTGTACTTCTATTTGAAGCAGAAGCCCGAGGAGGAGGCGACGCTCGTGTTCCTCGACGCGCGCGACTCGGTGGTGCGCCGGTTCTCGAGCCGCCCGAAGGAGCCGGCGGACTCTCTCAAGGCCGAAGCAGGGCTGAATCGGTTCGTGTGGGACCTGCGCCATGCCGACGCACACCGCTTCAAGGGTCTCGTGTTTTGGGCCGGGAATACGCGGGGTCCGCTCGCGGTGCCGGGGAGCTACAAGGTCCGGCTGACCGACGGGGGCTGGTCGGAGACCCGGGGCTTGAACGTGGTGAAGGACCCGCGGGTCAAGGCCAGCCCGGCCGAGCTGCAACAGCAGTTCGACCTGCTCGTCCGGATCCGTGACCGCGTGAGCGCGGCGGACGACGCCGTGCAGCAGATCCGTGACGTGAAGGAACAGATCGACGCCGCCGCCAAACGCGCGAAGGGACTGCCTGCCGGGAAGGGTGCCGCCATCGCCCGGGCGGCGGATTCGCTCCAGGCGAAGCTCGGCGCGGTCGAAGAAGCCATCTACCAGGTCAGGAACAAGAGCAACGAGGATGCGCTCAACTTCCCGATCAAGGTGAACAACAAGCTCGCGTCGCTCGCGGGGGTCGTGGGCAGCGCGGACGCGCCGCCCACCGATCAATCGTACCAGGTGTTCGACCAGCTCGCGGCTGAGCTGCAGGGCTATCTCGACCGGCTGAAGACGATCGTGGAGACCGACGTGCCGGCGTTCAACCGCACGGTGCGAGAGCAGGACATCCCGGCGGTGCTGGGCCGGTAGGGACCCCGTGCCGTTCACGCGCGACGACATCCGGGCCGCCGTGGAGCGCGCCGGCGACGAGCACTGGAAGGCGCTGCGCGATCATCACGAAGACGCCTATCCCGACCCGAAGCCCACGCCCGGCGACGTGTGCAAGGCCGAAGCCGAGCGACTCAATGCGATGGGTTTGGGCGACGCCAACGAGTTCGAGCTCGTGGAGACCCGCGTCGAACGGGTGGGGGCCGAGGTGCGCCTGACCCACGTGTTCCGCTACAAGCCGCTCAACATCCGGCTCCTGACAGAGCCGTTCCAAGGCTACCGCTAACGGTGGCTGCTCCTGCCGACCGCGCCAAGCTGTTCGAGGAGATGCACCGGCGCGGGGAGCCCTTCGACTACAGTCGCCGGGCCGCCGAGCTGCTGCGTCATCGGTTCGTCGGTGAAGCCGTGCGGCGGCTCCACGCCCACCCGACGCGGCTGCTCGACATCGGCTGCAGCATGGGACAGCTCACGGCGCAGCTCGCGGGGCTCCCAGATGCCTTGTTCGCCGTGGATCTGTCGCCGACGGCGATCCGGGCGGCGCGGGACCGGCTGCGCACGGTCGGTGTGCCCGCCCGGTTCGTGGTCGCGAGTGCCACCGCGCTGCCGTTCCGAGAAGCGGCATTCGACGTCACCGTGCTCTCGGACGGGCTCCACAGCTGGCAGCTCACCCCCGAGGAGCGTCAGCGGGCTCTGGCGCAGACGCATCGGATTCTGAGACCGGGCGGCTGGGCCGTACTCACCGAGTACCTGCAACCCCGCGCCTTTCCAGCCTTCGTGACGCAGGTGCGCGCCAGTCCGCTCGCCGTGGTGTCGATCGAATACCTGCACGATCGCTTGTGGTACCAGGTGGAGTCGTGGTTCAAGGCCGTGCGCGATTGGCGCTGGGTGCAACGCCTGTTCGGCAGCATGGCCTTGGCGCGGCTGCTCCGCTCGGTCGCGCGGCCGCTCGGACCCTTAGGGTCGCGGCACATTCTGGTTATTGCCCGCCGATCTGACGAGGTGCCGCAGTGAGGTGCTGCACTTGTTGCATCGGTGTCACACGAAATGTGCATAATCTGCACGGTCATTAGTACAGTCTAGCAAGCCTACCTGAATGGGTGGTTGCGCGCTGTGGTCCATTTTGTGCATCTTTTGCGCGAAATCGAAGACAAGCTGCATCCTTCAACCCCCGCTCGGGAGACTGTATGAGACGCGCTGTTGGGCTTGGCTTGCTGATGATGGCAGCGACCCCGTTTGCTCTGGCGGCGCAAGGCACGCCGGCCGCGGACTCATTGGCGCAGGCCGCGAACACCGCGGCGGCCGCCAACACCGTGGCGATCAACTTCGTCTGGACGCTCGTCGCCGGGTTCCTCGTGATGTTCATGCAGGCCGGTTTCGCCATGGTGGAGACGGGGTTCACCCGCGCCAAGAACGCCGCTCACACCATCACGATGAACTTCATGGTGTACGGCATCGCGATGCTGGCGTATTGGGCGATCGGCTTCGCCATCCAGGCGGGCGGCGTGGGAGCCCTCGGCACGCTGGGGGGCTATGACAAGCTCGCTCATGAGTTCTCCCTCACCATCGCGGGCAAACAGTGGGGGCTGTTCGGCGGCACGGGGTTCTTCCTCACCGGCGTCGCGTACACGGCGCCGGTGTTCGCCTACTTCCTGTTCCAGATGGTCTTCATGGACACCGCTGCGACGATCCCCACCGGCGCCCTGGCGGAACGGTGGAAGTTCCTAGCGTTCGTTGTCTTCAGCGTGTTCGTCGGTGCCTTCATCTATCCCATCTACGCGAACTGGACCTGGGGCGGCGGCTGGCTGTCGATGCTCGGCAAGAACCTGGGGCTGGGCCACGGCCATGTGGATTTCGCGGGATCGTCCGTGGTGCACATGACGGGTGGGGTGATGGCGTTCTTCGCCGCGGCGCTGTTGGGCCCGCGTCGCGGCAAGTACAACTTCGACGGCAGCGCCAACGCGATCCCCGGTCACAACATCCCAATGGCGCTGATCGGGACGTTCATCCTCGCCTTCGGGTGGTTCGGCTTCAACGCCGGATCGACGCTGGCGGGCTCTGACCTGCGCATCGGGGTCATTGCGACGAACACGATGCTGGCTGGGGCGGCGGGTGGAATCACCGCGATGGTGTACATGTGGCTCAAGTACGGCAAGCCCGATCCCTCGATGCTGGCGAACGGGACGCTCGCCGGTTTGGTAGCGATCACGGCGCCCTGTGCCTTCGTCACCGCGCCGTCCGCGGTGCTGATCGGCGGGATCGCGGGGGTGCTGGTGTGCGTGGCGGTCTTCTTCGTCGAGCGCCGGCTGCGGATCGACGACCCGGTCGGCGCGATTTCCGTGCACGGCGTCAACGGGCTGTGGGGCATCCTGTCGCTCGGCCTGCTCGCCGACGGCACGTACGGGGACGGGTGGAACGGCGTCAACGGGGCGGTGCGCGGGCTGTTCTACGGCGACGCGGGTCAGTTCGCGGCCCAGGTCGTCGGCGGCCTGGCCAACTTCGTGGCCGTGGGGGCCATGACCTACGTCGCGTACAAGGTCACCGCGGTCCTCGTGGGCGGCCATCGCGTGGCCCCGGAGATCGAGGAGCTCGGGCTCGACCTGCCGGAAATGGGAGCACTGGCGTATCCCGACTCGCCGGAAGTGGCCTCGGCGGTCATCCTCAGCGAGCCCGCCGATGTCTCGCTGGGCGGCGGCCTAGAGCCGGCGACCGAAGCGGCCTGACAGCGACCCGACAGCGTTTTGACACCTAGCGTGAAGGAGTGAATATGAAGCTCATCACCACTGTCGTTCGTCCCGAGCGCCTGCCCCAGGTGAAGGCGGCGCTGTTCCGCGCCGGCGTCACCGGCGTCACGATCAGTCGCGTGAGCGGGCACGGCGGGGAGCGGGAGCTGCACGAGCACTACCGCGGCGTCAATGTGGTGCTCGAATTCCGCGAGAAGGTGCGCCTCGAGATGGCCGTGTCGGAGCCGTTCGTGGAGCCGACCATCAATGCGATCCTGTCCGCGGCGCGCACCGGCCAGGTCGGCGACGGGAAAATCTTTGTCCAGCCGCTGGAACGGGTGATTCGGATCAGGACCGGCGAGGTGGACACGGCCGCGGTCACGGCGGTCACGGCGGACGAGGTGCAGCGCCGGGCGCTGCAGCAAACGGCGCAGCATACGCCGAAGGTGTAGTGCGGTACGGACCGCTTCCCTCACGTTGAGTTAAGGAGAGCATATGCGTCTTCTCAGCGCCCTGTTGGTCGCTCCCGTGTGGCTGGCCGCCCAGAGCGCGCCTTCGGCACCGGCAGACACGACGGACAAGAAGGCCGCCGCGCCCCCGCCGCCTGCGCCGACCGTTAACCACCTCGAGACCACGCTGGCCGGCTTCAAGCTGTCCGGCTTCGCGGAGGCGTCGTACGCCTACTCGGGGCGCAGCCTCGGCGACACGGCGATCGTCGGGCGGCTGTACGATCGGCTGCAGAACCGCTTCGCCCTCAACGCGCTCGCCGTGGTGCTCGACCGGCCCTACGATCCGGCGAAGTTCAGCGCCGGGTTCCACACCGAGCTATTGGTGGGCCAGGACGCGACCGTAATCCAGTCGAATGGGCTCTTCGCGGGCGCCGCGACGCCGGTCCCGGTCGACGTGCCACATCTCTACGTCACGTTGAACGTTCCGACCGCCAGTGGCAACGGGCTGCAGTTCAAGGTCGGGCGGATTCCCACGCTCCTGGGCCTCGAGGTAATCGAGACCTACGCCAACCCCAACTGGTCGGAGGGGAACCAGTTCATCTACGTGGAGAACTTCACCGCGCTCGGGGTGAGCGTGGAGACGAAGTTCAACAACCATCTGGACGCACAGTTCCGTTTGATCAACGGCTGGGACCAGGTCGCGGACAACAACGGCCGCAAGTCCCTGATGGGACGAGTCGGGATCTATCCCGATGCGGCGACGTCGCTCGGCATCGTGGGGTTCTGGGGGCCCGAGGAAGCGAACATCAACAATGCCAACCGGTACGGCGTCGAGGGGTTGCTGTGGCGCAAGCTCGGCAAGGCGGCCGTCTGGGTTCAGGGGGATTACGGGAAGGAGCAAGCCAACGCGGCGTTGCCCGATCCGACGAAGGACGCGCAGTGGGTGGCGCTGGGTGGCTGGGTCACGTACGACTTCACGTCATCCGTCGGTTTGGCGCTGCGCGGCGACTACGTGAACGATCAGGACGGCGCCCGCACCAGCGGCGTATTCGGTTTCCCAGCAAACGCGGGACAGAAGTTCGGCAGCGGCACGGCGACGTTGAACATCCGTGCCTGGCCGGACGCCGTGGTCCGGCCCGAGCTCCGGTACGACCGCTCGACCCTGGCGGCGTTCGCCGGCAAGAAGGATCAGGTCACGTTCGCGCTGGCTGTCGCGTATCTGTACTGAGGCTGGCGAAAGAACCGGTACAGCAGCCAGAGGTCGAGCAGGCCCACCGCGCCCAGGACCGAGAACGCGGCGCCGCTGTCGATGAGGTGGAGCTGTCGCAGCAGGGTCGAGATGCCATAGCCGACGACCCAGGCGTCGAAGCTCATGCAGACGCGCCGGAAGGTTTCCGGTCGCACGTGCCGAATGACGCGCCCGCCGAGCGGGATCCCGACGATGAGGCTCGGGAGGATGTAGGGGAGCAGACCGGCGCTCTCGACCGTGAACATGCCGGCCACGTAGTACGCCGCGGCGGTGAAGGTCGATTCGGCGAGCCGGACGAGGCCCAGCCCCGCTCGGAAGTCCTGCTTGGCGAGTCCCTGGTTGCTCAACATCACGGCCAACGGCGGGCCGGAGATCGTGGTGACGGAGTACAGCACGCCGAGGCCGCTCCCGAAGAGCAGTCCGGCGCGCTGCTCCGCCTTGATCGGTCGGCGAAATCCGGCTGCTTGCAGGAGAATCAGCGGCAGCAGGGCGATAAAGGTCGCGAGCTTGAGCCACCCCGGCTGCACCCGGTGCACGAGCGCCGTCCCGAGCACGACGCCCGGTGCCAGGCCGAGCACCATCGGCAGGACCCGGCGCCACACCTGGGGGACGCTCGCTCGATTGACCCATAGGACATACGCGTTCAACACCACCTCGACCCACACGAGCGCCGGGTTGAGGATCCGATTGGTATAGAAGAGGAGGGCCACCGGCGCCGTGATCGACGAGAATCCGTACCCGAGGGATCCGTTGACCGTAGCGGCCAGCAATGTCGTGAGAACCAGGGCGAACGTGCTCGATGTCATGTCCAGCGAGGTCTGGCTCCCTCTCGTTTCAACGTTGAGGTGATGGCACAACAAACAGGCCCGGCGCACCGTGGGGTGGCCGGGCCTGAAAGCGGCTCGAGTAGCGAAGAAACTAGCGGTTCTTCACAACTTCAAGAGGCGCGCTGCCGTGTCCGTCCAACCCTGCAGTTGGTCGTAGCAACAACAGACCGGGCAACACAGCGGCGTCGCGTGCATGTGATCGGGCAAGCTAGGCCGGGCGTTGCGACGTGTCAACCGGGCGGGTTGACAGCCGAGCGCTCGGTCCGTAAATAACCGGCATCCATGATGACGCACCGCGCCTGCCGCCGTTGTTGTCCGTGTTGTCGGACGATCGACGCTCGCTCCCCGGGGAGCGGACGCGGTTGCGGCGCTCGAGTGCCGGCCGGCAACGGATGCTGACCGACTAGTTTAAACGGCACGCGCGTCGCAGATCGGGCCCGCTTCCCAAGAGGGAAGCGGGCCCGCTGCTTTTTTCTCGCTGCGGAGGTTCGAGAGATGGCCCAAGTCGAGTTGGCGAGCGGCAGACGGATCAGGCAGGCGTCGGGCTTTACGCTGTGGTTCACCGGCCTGTCAGGCGCGGGAAAGTCCACGCTTGCCGCCGCCGTCAGCCGGGAGCTGCGCCGTCACGGGATCGCGGTCGAAGTCCTGGACGGCGACGAAGTGCGCCAGAATCTGTCACAGGGGCTGGGTTTCTCACGTGAAGACCGCGACACCAACATCCGCCGCATCGGCTACGTGGCGAGGCTGCTCACGCGGAACGGGGTCGCGGTGATCACCGCCGCCATCTCTCCGTACCGCGCGGTGCGCGACGAAGTGCGCCGGGAAGTGGGCGCGTTTGTCGAGGTGCACGTGAAGGCCTCGCTCGACGAGTGTATTCGGCGCGATGCGAAGGGGCTGTACCGGCGGGCGCTGGCGGGCGAGATCCCCCACTTCACTGGGGTCTCCGACCCGTACGAGGAGCCGCTGCGACCCGAGCTGGTCGTGGACACCGAGCGGGAGGACGTCGGCGACAGCGCCACGCGGGTGATCGAGCGCCTCGTCGAGCTCGGCTATCTCCGGAGCGCGGCCGATGCCTAGCCCGGCGGAGGTGCGCGCGCACGCTCGGGCGCTGCACGGGGCGAGCCCCGAAGCGATTCTGACGTGGGCCGTCGCGACGTTCCCGCGAAAGGCGGCGCTCACCGTGAGCTTCGGCGGTGGCGGTGTGGTGCTCGCGCACCTGATCGGTCGCATCGACCGGACGGTGCCCGTGATGTTCCTGGACACCGGGTTCCATTTCCCGGAGACGTACGCCTTCAAAGACCGGTTCGTCAGGCAATACGGCCTCAATCTCGTCGAGCTGCCTCCGTTGACCGACCCCGGACCGCTGTACCGGACCGATCCCGATCGCTGCTGCTGGATCCGTAAGGTCGAGCCGCTCGAGCGGGCGCTCGCGGGGTTCGACGCCTGGATCAGCGCCGTGCGGCAGGATCAGACCGACCACCGCGCGGCGACCGAGCTACTCGAGTATCACGAGGTCGCCGGACGCCCCATCGTGAAGGTGTTTCCGCTCGCTCACTGGAGTCGGGCGGACGTGTGGGACTACATCCGGGAGAACGACGTTCCCTATCACCCGCTGCTCGATCAGGGCTATACGAGTATCGGGTGCTGGCCCTGCACCAGACCGACGACAGCGGGGGAGCCCGAGCGGGCGGGCCGCTGGGCCGGCACCAGCAAGACCGAGTGCGGGCTCCACACCTTCAGCGTGAAGCGATGAGCGTGGACTTGGTCAACCGCGTGATCCCGGAAGACGAACGGGCCGCCGCGCTCGAACGCGCGGGCCGCCTGCCGTCGCTCACGCTCGATCCCCACACGATGGCCGATCTCGAGCTGATCGCGACCGGGGGATACAGCCCGCTCACGGGCTTCCTGGGCTCGGCCGACTACCAGCGCGTGATCCACGAGATGCGCCTCGCCGACGGGCGGCCGTGGCCGCTACCCATCACGCTGCGCGTTGCCGTGGCGCCGGGATTGGGCGATGCGGTGGCGCTGAAGGCACCGGACGGGTCCATCGTCGGCCTGCTCGACGTGCGGGACGTGTACACCGCTTCCCGCCCGGAGGAGGCGCAGCTGGTCTTTGGCACGCGCGATGCTGCGCATCCCGGCGTGGCCCAGCTGTACGGGCAGGGCGATCTCGCCGTCGGTGGCGAGGTCTGGTTGCTGCGTCGCACCGTGCCGCCGTTCCCCGAGCTCGCGCTCGATCCAGCCGACACGCGGCGGATCTTCGCCGAGCGCGGCTGGCGCACGGTGGTCGGATTCCAGACTCGCAATCCCGTCCATCGCGCGCACGAGTACATCCAGAAAGCGGCGCTCGAAATCGTGGACGGCCTGTTGCTGCACCCGCTCGTCGGCCCGACCAAGGAGGACGACATTCCCGCGGACGTCCGCGTTCGGAGCTACCGGGTCCTGCTCGAGCGCTATTACCCGCCCGACCGGGTACTCCTCGCCGCGTTTCCCGCCGCCATGCGGTACGCGGGGCCGCGGGAAGCCGTCTTCCACGCGCTGGTGCGCAGGAACTACGGCTGCACCCACTTCATCGTCGGCCGCGACCACGCGGGCGTGGGGAGCTACTACGGCCCGTACGACGCCCAACGGATTTTCCAGCGGTTCCGACCGGATGAGCTGGGCATCGAGCCGCTCTGCTTCGAGCACACGTTCTACTGTCGCCGCTGCGGGGCGATGGCTTCGCCCAAGACGTGCCCGCATGACGGAGACGCGCGGGTGACGCTCTCCGGCACCAAAGTGCGCGAGCTATTGCGGAGCGGCGAGTTGCCGCCGCCCGAGTTCAGCCGCCCGGAGGTAGCCCGCGTGCTCGCTGACGGCTTAAAGGAGATACTCGCATGACCGCATCGACCCTCCGCGAGGTCCTCGATCGGCTGGGACGGGCGTTGCGGGAGCGCTGGGCGTGGTATCGGCGCCAGCAACGCGACGACCGTGAGCGGCACTGGTGGGACGTCTACAACCGGTGACGGGCTGTCACCCCCGCCGCCGTAACAACGGCAGCTCGAGCGCATCCCGCAGTGCCTGCCAGCTAGCCTCGAGGATGTTCTCCGAGCAGCCGACGGTGCTCCAGCGCTCGTCGCCGCGCGCCGACTCGATGACGACTCGGGGTTTCGCCGCGGTGCCGAGGTGATCGTCCACGATTCGGACCTTGTAGTCCACGAGGCGCACGTCGGCGAGTTGCGGGTAGTGCGGCACGAGCGTCTCCCGGACCGCGCGGTCGAGCGCGTTCACCGGTCCGGCTCCCTCGGCCGTGGCGCGCGTCACCACGTCGCCGACGCGTAGCGTCACGCTCGCCTGTGCCCGCACGGCGCCACAGCGGTTCTCGACCATGACGGTGTACTCGATCATCTCGAACGGCGCTCGATAGTCGGCGGACGAGCGCCGCAGCAGCATCTCGAACGAGCCTTCGGCGCCCTCGAACTGGTAGCCGGCGTGCTCGAGCTCCTTGATCCGCTGGAGCACGGCGGCCTCGCGCTCGCCGGCCGGCACGCCCAGCGCCGCGGCACGGAGGCGCACGGTGCGCCGCCCGGCGAGTTCGCTCACCACTACGCGCATCTCATTTCCCACGAGCGCCGGATCGACGTGCTGGTAGCTCTCGGGAAGCTCGGCCACGGCGGCGACGTGTATCCCGCCCTTGTGTGCGAAGGCGCTCCGGCCCACGTAGGGGGCGTGGGGATCGGGGTTCAGGTTCGCGACGGCCGCCACGAAGTGCGCGGCGTCGCGCAGCTCCCGCAGCCGTTCCGGCGCGAGCACCTGGTAGTCGAGCTTGAGCTGTAGCGTGGCGATCAGCTGGACCAGGTCAAGGTTTCCGCACCGCTCACCGTATCCATTGAAGGTCCCCTGGACGTGGACGCAGCCGGCCTCGACCGCGGCGAGGGCATTCGCGAGTGCCAGGCCGCTGTCGTTGTGCGGGTGGATGCCCAGGGGTGCCGTGATCCGGTCCCGCACCTCCCAGACGCGGGCCTCCACGTCGGTGGGGAGGGCGCCGCCGTTGGTATCGCACAGCACGACGCAGTCGGCACCCGCGCCCGCGGCGGCGTCGAGCGTCGCCAAGGCATATCCCGGATCGAGCCGATAGCCGTCGAAGAAGTGCTCGGCGTCGTAGATCACTTCCTTGCCCAGCGCTTTGAAATGGGTGACGCTGTCGGCGATCATGCGGAGGTTCTCGTCGCGGCTCGTCCGGAGCACGCGGTCGACGTGCAGCGTCGAGCTCTTGCCCACAAGCGTCACCACCGGCGTCCCGGCTTCGACCAGGGCGCGACAGTTCCCGTCCTCCGCACAGTCGCCGCCCGCGTGCCGGGTCATACCGAACGCCGCGATCTTCGCATGGTGCAGCGGGACGCCGGCGATGCGCCGGAAGAACTCCGCGTCCTTGGGATTCGAGCCGGGCCATCCGCCCTCGATGTAGCCGATCCCGAGCGCGTCCAGCCGGCAGGCGATCCTGACCTTGTCCTCCGCCGAGAGGGAGAGGCCTTCGCGCTGCGTGCCGTCTCGCAGGGTCGTGTCGTACAGGATCGGGTTCATGTCGCTCTCCGTGTGTTCCACAGCCTATCGAAAAAAAAGGCGGCCTCTCGATGTGAGAGGCCGCGTTGCCCGTGGCGCCGCGCTGTGCTCGTCAGCGGAACGCCGGCACGCTGCCTCTCGTCGAACGCGGGGTGGCGATGGCAATCATCACGAGACCTTCTCCGCGGGCTCCTGATCGGCCGCGACGCTCGCGACCGGCGCGCTCGCCGGGGGCGGAAGCGGGGCCACCTTGCGGAACAGGGGCAAAGCGCGGTGCCACGCCACGACCAGGTCCCGCGCCCGCGGACTCAACGTCTTCGCGAGATGCTGCTCCACGAGGGTCAGGATCTGCCACTCGTCCTGCGGCTCGAGCGGGCGGATGGCGACCATGTCCCCGTTCAGCCGGGCGGCGAGGCTCAGCGTTTCATCGAGCACGTAGGCGACGCCGTTGGACATGCCCGCGCCGAAGTTCCGCCCAACCTCGCCCAGCACCACCACCGTGCCGCCGGTCATGTACTCGCAGCAGTGGTTGCCCGCGCCCTCGATGACCGCGACCGCGCCCGAGTTCCGCACCGCGAACCGATCGCCCGCGCGTCCCGCGGCGAATAGGGTCCCACCGGTGGCGCCGTACAGAGCCGTGTTGCCGAGAATCACGTTGCGATGGGTCAGGCCGGCGTACGCCGCATCGCGGAACGGCTTGATGACGATTTCGCCGCCCGACAGGCCCTTCCCCACGTAGTCGTTCGCCTCCCCTTCGAGCTCGAGGTGCATTCCGGCAAGCGCGAACGCGCCGAAGCTCTGGCCCGCGCTGCCGCGGAACCCCAGACGGACCCGACCCGCCGGCAATCCGGCGCTCCCGTGACGCTCGGCAATGCGTCCCGCGATCCGCGCGCCGAGCGTCAGATGGCCGTTCCCGACGTCGTACGACTCGCTGAACGGCCGGCCGCTCTCCAGACAGGGCCCCAGCGTGGTGAGAATCGCGTCATCGAGCGACTCGACTCCAGGGCGGTCGTTGCGCGCGACGCTGCGGCGGCGCGGCGCGTCCCGTGGCTCCGGGTCGGCGAGGAGCAACGACAGGTCGAGCATCTGGGCGCGCGGCACGTCCGGGCGGTCGACCCGTTCCAGCAGGTCCACGCGGCCGATGATCTCGTCCAGGCTGCGGAACCCCATGTCCGCGAGGATGCGTCGCACATCCTCCGCGATCGCGGTGAAGTACGCGACCACCTGCTCCGGCGTACCCTTGAACTTGGCCCGCAGCTCCGGCCGCTGGGTGGCGATCCCCGTCGGACAGCTGTTCAGATGACATTGCCGCGCCATGGCGCAGCCGATCGCCACGAGGACCGCCGTCCCGAAACCATATGCCTCGGCGCCGAGCAGGGCCGCCATGACGACGTCGCGCCCGGTCTTGAGACCGCCATCCACGCGCACTTCGATGCGGTGACGCAGTCCGTTCTCGATCAGCAGCGCCTGCGTCTCGGCGAGGCCCAGCTCCCACGGAGACCCCGCGTGCTTGATCGAGGATAGCGGCGAGGCGCCCGTGCCGCCGTTGTGACCGGAGACCAGCACGTAGTCGGCGTATGCCTTCGCCACGCCCGCCGCCACCCGGCCGACGCCGGCCTCGGCCACCAGCTTCACACCGACGCGGGCGCGCGGGTTCACCTGCTTCAGGTCGTGGATCAGCTGCGCCAGATCCTCGATCGAGTAGATGTCGTGGTGCGGCGGCGGCGAGATCAGCGGGATGCCGGGCACGGCGTGCCGGAGCCGGGCGATCAGCGCCGTCACCTTGTGACCGGGGAGCTGACCCCCTTCGCCGGGCTTCGAGCCCTGGGCGATCTTGATCTCGAGCTCGTCGGCGCGCACGAGGTACTGGGTCGTGACCCCGAAGCGGGCGGACGCGACCTGTTTGATCCGGTTGTCGGCGCGATCGCCGTTCGGGAGCGGCACGTAGCTGTCCGGATCCTCGCCGCCCTCGCCGGAGTTGGACCGGGCGCCCATGCGGTTCATCCCGGTCGCGAGCGTACGGTGTGCCTCGGGCGACAGCGCGCCGAGCGACATCGCGGTGGAGATGAAGCGGCGCCGGATCGCCTCCGCCGGCTCGACTTCCTCGAGCGCTACGGGAATACCCGTGCGGATCGCCAGCAAGTCGCGCGGCCCCGCCGGCAGGCGCGCCGCGACCTTGGCGACGAAGGCGTCATAGCCGTGGCGCTGCAGCGCCGTGACCACGGGCGGCGACCACCCGTGGTCCTCGCCGTCGCGGCGGAACCGCACGCGCCCGTGGTCGGGGAGCGCCCGCTCCCCACTGTCGTCGCCGGAGGCGGCGACGTGGCGGGCGAGAACGTCCTCCGCGATTTCGGCGAATCCGATCCCGCCGATGGTGGACACCGTTCCCGTAAAGCAGCGATCGATCACCTCCGCGCCGAGCCCCAGCGCCTCGAAGATCTGGGCGCCGCAGTACGAGGACAGCGTCGAGATCCCCATCTTCGAGAGAATCTTGAGCAGGCCTTTCTCGGCGGCCGCGCGGAATCCGGCGCGGGCCTCCGTCGTGAGCCGGGCCCGCACCGACGCGAGCGCGAGCCAGGGGTGCACCGCTTCCGCGCCGTAGCCGATCAGGGCGGCAAAATGATGTACGTCCCAGGCGTCCCCGGCTTCCGCCGCCAGGCCGAGTCGCGTGCGGAGACCCTGGCGGAGCAGGTGCTGGTGCACCGCACCGATCGCCAACAGCATCGGGATGGGCGGGTGCTCGCCATCCGCGTCGCGATCGCTCACGATCAGGATGCGCGCGCCGAGCCGCACGGCCCGCTCCGCAGCGGTGCACAGGACATCGAGCGCGGTGCGGAGGGCATCGCCTCCGCTCGCCGGGCGCCACAGCGCCGGCAGCGTCACTCCCTGGTCGCCCGCGAGGTTGCGCAAGGCCGCGATCTCGTCTTCCAGGAGAATCGGATGCTCGGTGCGGACCAGTCGCAGCGCGGCTGGACTGTCGGCGAGCAGCGACCCGCGCCGTCCGAGGTGCATGCGCAGCGACATGACGAGGGTCTCGCGCAGCGGATCGATCGCCGGATTCGTCACCTGCGCGAAGCGCTGGCGGAAATACGCGTACAGGCTCTGCGGAATCCGCGACAGCGGTGGGATCGGCGTGTCGTCCCCCATGCTCCACACGGTGTCCTGGCCCGCCGTCGCCATCGGCTCGGCGACGTAACGCAGGTCCTCGAAGCTCCAGCCGAACGCGAGCTGGCGCGTGACGAGCTCGGGGCCATCGCAGGGCGTGAGGGTGACCCCGGCCGCCGGGCGGAGCGGGCGGACGGAGCGGGCGGCCCAGCGCGCGTACGGGCGGCGGCGGGCCACCTCCCGCTTGGCGTCGGCGTTGCGGAGAATCGTCTGGCGCCGCGTGTCGACGACGATCAGCTCACCGGGGCCGAGGCTCCCGCTTTCGACCACGTCCCGCGGGTCCAAGTCCACCAGTCCCACCTCGGACCCGGCAACGAGCAGGCCGTCGCGGGTGATCTTATAGCGACAGGGCCGCAGGCCGTTGCGATCCAGCGCCGCGCCGGCGATGACGCCGTCCGTGAACGCCAGCGCCGCGGGGCCGTCCCACGGCTCCACCAGACACTCGTGGAACTCGTAGAACCCTCGCAGCGCGCGCCCCATCTCGGGGGCGCCCTCGTGCGCCTCCGGCACGAGCATCATCAACGCGTGCACCGGGTCGCGGCCCGCGCGGACCAGCAGCTCGAGCGCGTTGTCCAGGCTCGTCGAATCGCTTCCCTCCGCCCAGATGACGGGCTTCAGGCGATCGATGCGCTCGTCCCAGAGCGGTGACGCCAGGGCCGGCTCGCGGGCGGTCATCGCGTTCCGGTTGCCCCAGAGGGTGTTGATCTCGCCGTTGTGCCCGAGCAACCGAAACGGCTGCGCCAGCGCCCAGCTCGAGCTCGTGTTGGTCGAGTACCGCTGGTGGAACACGGCGATCGCCGACTCGAAGTCGGACGATACCAGGTCCGGGAAGAAGCTCGGCAACTCGGTGCCGGTGAGAAGGGCCTTGTACACCACGGTCCGACACGACAGCGAACACGCGAAAAAGCCGTCGAGCTCGGGTCCCGCCGCCGCAATGCGTTGCTCCAGGATCCGGCGGGCGAGATAGAGCGACCGCTCCCAGGCCGGCGCATCCACGTGCCGGCCGCCCGTGGGCGCGGCGATCACGGCCTGCCGGACGGCGGGGCAGGTGGCGCGAGCGGTGGGCCCGAGCACTCGGGGCTCGACGGGGACGTCGCGCCAGGCAAGCACCGGCAGGCCTGCGGCGCGCAGCACGTCTTCGATGATGATGGTGGCACGGTCCCGGGCCGCCGGGTCCGGCGGCAGGAAGAACATCCCCACCGCGAACGGTTGCTCGGGCGCGAGCGAGAGGCCCAGCCGCGCCGCCTCTCTGTGGAAGAAGGCGCGGGGGATTTGGACGAGCAGGCCCGCGCCGTCACCCGAATGGTCGGTGGAGGCGGCGCCGCGGTGCGCTACGCGGGCGAGGGCTTGGAGCGCCAAGCCGACAATCCCGCTGGAGCGCTCCCCCGACGCCCGCGCCACGCACCCGACCCCGCAGGCGTCGTGCTCGCGCCAGGGGTCGCGGTCCGGCGCCCGGCGATTGGACCAGCGCGATCGATCGCGTTCGTGCATCACGGCTCCGTGGATCGAGACGCGAAACAAGAAGGCCCGCTCTCGTGAGGGAGCGGGCCGGGGCGTTGCTCGTGAGCTTGCATTCTAAGCCGCCCGGTCGCTCCCAGTCACGGGACAGGCCGGAGTCAGGATCAGATTTGCGTTCGACGTGCGGACGGTCACGGGCACCTACCTGATCGTACTAACCAGTTCGTATTAATATGCGGCTTACAGAATAAATATACGCTACCCCGTCCCTGGTCAAGGGGTGCCTTTGGCCGGCGGGCGACACGGGTCACCGGGCGATCAGGCGTTGGATCTCCCCGAATGGGATCACGAGGTCGGCCATCGCGTCGTAGGTGCCGCGCTCGCGTAACTCCCGTGCGATCCGGCGGATCAACCCCAGCGTTGCCTGCACGACACGGGGGCCCAGGCTCGCGCGGCGCACGCCCAGCGCCTCGAGCTGGTCGAGCGGCGGGGCGGGGGGGCCGGCGATGACGTTCAAGGGACCGGTGATCTCGCGGGCCAGCCGCCCGATCGTTTCCAGGTCGCTCACGTGGGGAACGAACAGGGAGTCGGCCCCGGCCGAGCGGTAGGCGTTGGCGCGGCGCACGGCGGCGGCGAAGCGCTCTGCCGGTGACCATTGTTTCACCTCGAACGCATCGGTTCGCGCATTGACGACGACTGGCACCCGCGCCGCCGCGCCCGCCTCGCGCACCGCCCGGAGGCGTTCCACCTGGAGCGTGAGGTCGAGCAGCAGGCCCTCGTCGGTCGCGTCCTCGAGATTCAACCCGATCGCGCCCGCCGCGATCACGCCGCGCGCCGTTTCCGCCGCGGCCTCTGGAGTCGCGCCGTAGCCGGCCTCAACGTCGGCGGTCACGGGGATCCGCACACCCTGCACGATCCGCCGCACAACCGCGAGCATCTCTCCGCGACTGATGCGCTCGCCGTCGGCGTACCCCAGCGTCCAGGCGACGCCGGCGCTCGAGGTGGCGATCGCGGGGAACCCGGCGTCCTCGATCAGGCGGGCGCTGATCGCGTCCCACGCGTTGGGGAGGACGAGCATGCGCGGTCCGGCATGCAGCCCTCGGAAGCGCTCCGCCTGTTGCGACTGCGTCGGTGCGGTCATCGCCCCCCCTCCTTGCTGATCACTGGACCTCGCACGCTCGCCACCGGGCGGTAAGTTTGTGGCACCCAAACTCACCGCTCGGTGGCCATCATGCGTGCACGATCGCTTCCCCGCCTGTTTCCCGTCACCCTCGCTGTCCTGCTCGTCGGGCCGCTGTGCGCCCAGGCGACGCAGGCCCCCGTTCTCACGGTTCACTCGATCTGGGGCACGCGTGAGTTCGCGAGCGACCTCGTGGCCCCGACGTGGACCAAGGACGGTGCGGCGTACACGGCCATCGAGCCGGACAGCGCGGGGAACACGGATCTGTACCGGGTGGATGCCGTAACGGGGAGGAAGGAGCGCCTCGTCCGCGGCGCGGACCTCGTCCCGCCCGGAGCGCCGCGGCCGCTGGCGATCGAAGAGTACCGTTTCTCGAGCGACGGCGCGAGGGTGCTCATCTTCACTAACTCGGCGCGGGTATGGCGCCAGAACACCAAGGGCACCTACTACGTCTGGGACTTGCCAGCCAAGCGTCTCATCCCGGTGAGCGCGCAGCCGGGTTATCAGATGTTCGCCAAGTTCTCCTCCGACGGGCGGATGGTCGCCTTCGTGCGCGGCAACAACATCTACGTGACGGACCTGACGACCGGAGCCGAGACCGCGTTGACCGCGGACGGCAGCGACAACGTCATCAACGGGACTTCCGACTGGGTGTACGAGGAAGAGCTCGATCTGCGCGATGCGTTCCGCTGGAGCCCGGATGGTCGCCGGATCGCGTTCTGGCGGCTCGACCAGACGGCGATCCGGCCCTTTTATCTGCTGAACGCCGACTCGCTCTACCCCGAGCTTGTGGCAGTGCGGTATCCCAAGGCGGGGACGCCGAATTCGGAGGTCAAGATCGGAATCGTGGATCTGGCGACGCGCCGGACCGCGTGGGTCAGCCTCGGATCGGAAAGGGACGTTTACGTCGCCGCGATGGACTTCGCCGGATCGGCAGACGAGATCTGGCTCACTCGCCTGAACCGTCACCAGAACCGGCTCGACCTCCTGCTCGCCGACGCGACGAGCGGGGCGTCCCGCACCATCATGGCCGACTCGGACGCCGCCTGGGTGGACGCGCACGAGCCCCGTTGGATCGCGGGGGGCAAGCAGTTCCTGTTCGAAAGCGAGCGGGACGGGTACCAGCAGGTGTATCTCTTCGACCGGGCCGGCGCCCTCGTGCGCCGCGTGACGCCGGGCGGCTGGGACGTGCTGCAGGTGTTCGGCGTCGACGAGAAAAAGCAGGTGTTGTACTTCACCGGCGCGATCGATGGACCGCTGGGCCGGCCGCTTCTCGCCATCGGGCTCGACGGCAAGGGTCTGAAGCGGCTCGCCGCGGAGGCCGGAAGCCACGGCATCGAGTTCGCTCCCACGTTCCAGCTGTACGTCGACACGTACTCGCGGGCCGGCGTTCCCCCGGTGCAGACCCTGCGGCGGGCGGACGGCAAGGTGGTGCGCACGCTGGCGGACAACGCGTCGCTTACCACGAAGGTCGCGGGGCTGGGCCTCCCGCGCCCCGAGTTCCTCACGATTAAGACGGCGGACGGTGTGGAGCTCAACGCTTGGATCATCAAGCCGAAGGGCTTCGATCCGGCGCATCGCTATCCCCTGTTGATGACCGTGTACGGCGGGCCGGGCTCCCAGACGGTGACCGACGGCTGGGGTGGCGCGAGCTACCTGTGGAACGAGATGCTGGCGGCAGACGGCTACCTCGTCGCGAGCGTCGACAATCGCGGCACCGGCGCGCGGGGCGCCCGGTTCAAGAAGCAGACTTACCTCCACCTCGGTCGGTACGAGTCGGCGGATCAGATCGCCGCGGCCCGCTGGTTTGGCGCGCAGCCGTACGTCGATCCCGACCGGATCGGCATCTGGGGCTGGAGCTACGGCGGCTACATGAGCTCGCTCAGCATGTTCCGCGGCGCCGGCGTGTTCAAAGCGGCGCTCGCCGTCGCCCCGGTCACCGACTGGCGCTTGTACGACACCATCTACACCGAGCGCTACATGCGCACGCCGCAGGAGAACCCAGCGGGCTATGCCGAAGGCGCCCCGCTCGCCTACGCCGATAGCCTGCAAGGCCACTTCCTGCTGGTGCATGGCACAGGCGATGACAACGTGCATTTCCAGAATTCGATCCGGCTGGTGGAGCGGCTCGAAGCCGCCAACAAGCAGTTCGGCATGCGGATCTACCCGAACAAGACGCACGCGATCGCCGGCGGGAACACGCGCGAGAATCTGTACGACCTGTTCACGGCGTGGCTGAAGCGAAACCTCTAGCGCGGACCGCCCTGGCGGTCCTGACGCTGATCAACCTGTTCAACTATCTCGACAGGTGGATCGTTGCCGCGCTCGCCGAAAGCATGAAACACTCCGAGCTGCAGCTTTCGGACACGCAGCTCGGCGCGCTCATGACCGGGTTCATCGTCGTGTACATGCTCGCGGCGCCGCTGTTCGGCTCGCTGGGCGACAGGCGATCGCGCACGCGGCTCATCGGCCTCGGCGTGGCGATCTGGAGCGCGGCCACGGCGCTGGCGGGGTTGGCGCGGAGCTACACCGCGCTGTTCGCGGCGCGGGCCGCGGTGGGGATCGGCGAGGCGGCCTACGGGACGATTTCGCCGGCGCTGCTTGCCGACTACTTCCCGCGCGAGCGGCGAGGGCGAGTGTTCGCGATCTTCTTCGCCGCGATCCCGATCGGCTCGGCGCTGGGGTACGTGGTGGGGGGTCTCGCGGATCACTACTTCGGCTGGCGGCCCGCGTTCTTCGTCGCGGGCGTCCCCGGCCTCCTGCTCGCTGCCCTCGCGCTGCGGCTGCACGAGCCGCGACGCGGCAGCCAGGACCCCGACGCTCCCGCTCCGGCCGCGGCAGCGGGGCAGGCGCGCGGCGCGGCGACCCGGTCCGCGTACGTTGCGCTGCTCCGCAACCGCCCCTACACCCTCACCGTACTCGGGTACGCCGCCTACACCTTCGCGATCGGGGCGCTCGCCTTTTGGACCCCCTCGTTCCTCGAGCGCGCCCGCGGCATCCCCAAGGCCCAGGCGACCGTGCAGTTCGGCGCGATCGTGGTGGTGACGGGGTTCGTCGGTACCTACGGCGGCGGCTGGTTGGGAGACCGGTTGTTGCGACGCACCCAACAGGCGTACCTGTGGGTGTCCGGGGTCGCGACGCTCGCGGCCGCGCCGCTCACACTCGCGGCCCTCGCCGCGCCCGCGCCCCCGGTCTATTGGACGGCCATCGTGGCGGCCGAGCTGCTCCTGTTCGCGTCGACCGGGCCCGTCAACTCGACGATCGTGAACGTCGTGTCCCCACACGTGCGCGCGACGGCCGTCGCGCTGAGCATTTTCACGATTCACATCCTGGGCGACGTGCCGTCGCCCTCGCTGGTTGGGGCGATCTCGGACGCGCGCTCACTCGGTGAGGCGATGCTGATCATTCCGGTCGCGGTGCTCGTGGGAGGGATCATCTGGAGCTACGCGGCGTGGCGGTGCGACCGGGCCGTCGCTGCCGCTGCACGGACGATGTAGGGGCGCAGCATGCTGCGCCCCTACACAGGGCTGTCACGACGTCAGCCGCGCATCACGGTGTCGTCTTCGGACTCCGCCAGCCCTCGATCTCCTGGACGAAGCTCCGGGCGACGTCGGCGAGATCCACCGGTCCGATCGCCGGATCCTGCTTCAACCCCTCGACCCGCGTAAGGTTGACCGAGGCCTTCTGGTATGTGCTGTCGATCCCGAGCGCGGCCTTATAGGCGTCCGCACTCTGGGTAATGTGGCCCGTGCGCTCGAGAACCAGGCCGAGGTTGTTCTGGAACGCCGCTACGGTCGAATCGATCCCGATGGCGTGTGCCAGCGGCCCGACCGCCTGATCGAACTTGCCTTGGCCGAGGTACACGATCGCCAAGTTGTTCAGCGACCACACGTCGCGGTCGTCGAGCACGAGGGAGCGGTGGTAAGCGTCGATCGCACCCGTGGCGTCCCCGAGCGCGCTCTTGACCCGTCCGAGCAGCCGGAACCCCTCACTCGATCCCGAATCGATTTTGAGCGCCGCCTCGACGCTCGAAAGCGCGTCTTGTGGCTTACCCTGCTCGATAAGCACGCGGGTCAGGTTCAAGTGGCTCTTGACGTGGGTCGAGTCCTGCTCGAGCGCGCGCTTGAACGCGTCGACCGCCCCGTCGCGGTCTCCCGTCTTCCACGTGGAGAGGCCGAGCATGTAGTATCCCCACACGTTGTGGGGCTGGTCGGTGGTGTACGTCGCGAACATCCGTGAAGCTTCGTCGTAGCGCCGTTGCTTGAACGCAGCGTTGGCGCTCTCAAACGAGACGGGCGGGGTCGCGACTGGAGCGGGCGTCGACCCGCCGGTCGGCGTGGACGAGACGGTGGACACTTCTGCCGCGTTCGCGTCGGATGCCTTGGGGTGCTTGTCCCCGCAGGCGCCGAGGATGAAGGCGGCGATCGAGATGAGCGTGATGCGGTTCCGCATAAACTCCTCCTGGATTGGGGTTCGTGCCCCGTAAGAGCAGGAGGGGGGCCAGCAAGCGACGGTCAGCTATCAGCCGTCGGCACAATCAGTTGTGGGAAACGGCGAGGGCGGTCGTGTCCGGGTGGACACGCGATCAGATGGCGCAACGTGTTGGTGGGGACACGCGCTACTCGCGGCTGATGCCATGCCTCCGCATGATCTTCAGCAGACTCGCGTGATCGGACAGGCCCAGCTCCTCTGCGGTCTTCGTGATGTGCCAATCGTTACGCTCCAGCGCCGCCACGATGATGCGCCGCTCGGCCTCAGCCTTGAGTGCGTGGAAGCTGGTAGGCAGCGGGCCGGGACTCGCTCCGGGCGCGACGCTCCCAGCGCCGTCCCGTATCTCGGCGGGCACGTCATCGAGCGCGATCACGTCCGTGTCGGTCGCGATGATCATGCGCTCCACGACATTCCGCAGCTCGCGGACGTTGTTCCGTTTCCACTCGTAGGCCAGCAGTGACTCGAGCGCCGCTCCCTCGACCTTCTTGGGACGCACCCCGAAGCGCGCGCAGGTAGTCGTGACGAGCTGCTCGACCAGTGCCGGGAGGTCGGACAGCCGCTCGCGCAGCGCCGGCACGCGCAGCAGGTGCACGTTAAGCCGATACAGCAGATCCTGACGGAACCGCCCCGCGGCCACCTCCGCCTCGAGGTCGCGGTTGGTAGCGGCCACGACGCGCGCGTCCACGGTGATCGTACGGTTCCCGCCCAGTCGGCTGACCTGCCGCTGCTCGATCACCCGCAGCAGCTTCGCCTGCGCGGGCAGGGGCAGCTCGCCGATTTCGTCGAGGAACAACGTGCCGCCCGCGGCCGCTTCGAACGCGCCCTTGCGGAGCACATTCGCGCCGGTGAAGGCACCGCGCTCGTGCCCGAACAGCTCGTCCTCGACCAGGCTCTCCGGGAGGGCACCGCTGTTCAAGGCGACGAACGGGCCGTTCGGGCTCGCTCCGAGGCGATGCAGCTCCCGGGCGACGAGCTCCTTCCCCGATCCACTCTCGCCCACGATCAAGACGGGACTCGGAATCTTGGCGACGCGCGCGATCGCGTCCTTGAGCCGCCGCATGGCGGGGCTGGCGCCCACGAGGGGCGCGTCGGTGCCGGTGCGCTCGCGCAGGGCGGCGACCTGACCGACGAGGCGCTGTCGGGCGAGCGCGTTTTCGACCTCCTGCACGACCCGCTCCATCGGTTCGGCCTTGTCGATGAAGCTCTGGGCACCGAGCCGGATCGCCTGGGTGCAGCGATCGTAGTTGCCCGTCCCGGTGTAGACGATCACCGGGATGCGGAGGCTGCGTCGCTCCATCGCCCGCAAGACCTCGAAGCCGTCCATCCCCGGCATCTCGAGATCGAGGATGACGCAGTCCACGGGCTCGCGCTCGAGTGCTTCCAGGGCTTCCCGCCCGCCGTGCGCGACCAGCGCGTCGTACGCGCCGAGCCGTTTCAGATCGTAGGCGTACTGCTCCGCCATCGCGGGGACGTCGTCCACGACCAGGATGGTGGTCACTCAGCCTCTCCCGGCAGCTCCACGATGAACGTGCTGCCCGCCCCGGGTGCAGTCTCGACTCGGAGCGCGCCGTTGGCGTCGAGCACCAGACGCCGCACGATCGAGAGGCCGAGGCCGGTGCCGTCCGGCTTGGTCGTGTAGAAATCGTCGAACGCCCGGTTCAACTCCTCCCGGCTCATTCCCCTGCCCGTGTCCGCGACGGTGATCCGCACGACGGAGCTGTCGCCATCTCCACCGGCGCCCCGCGTGGTCCCGACGATCACGGTCCCCCCGGGCGACGCGAGGCTGTCGAGAGCGTTGCCGATCAGGTTCTCCAGGATTCTCCGCAGCACGAGGGGATCCGTGCGGACGGCCGGCAGCGCGTCCGCCAACACGCTCTTGAGCTCACCCCGACTCGCGTCGCTGACGCGACGGATCGTCTCGCGGACGGCTGCGTTGACGTCGCACGGCTCGCGGGCCGGCTGCGGGTAGAGGCGGGCGTAGTTCGTGGCGAGGTTCTCGAGATACGAGATGCCGGACTCGATCGTCCCCTGACGGTCCCGCAACGCCGCCGCGAGCCGATCGGGCTCGCCGCGCGCGGCTTCGAGCAGGTGCCGGAACACGTTACGGATGGGGATCAGCCCGTTCTTGATGTCGTGGTTCACCTGCCGCGCGAGGTCCCCCACGGCAATGCGCCGCTCGGCCTCTCGCAGCCGGGCGGCGCCGGCCCGGAGCCGCTGGGTCATCGCGCCGAGCAGCCGCGAGAGCGCGCCGATTTCGTCGGCGCGATCGCTCTCGAACGCGACGTCGAGGCGCTCCATGTCGATCTCGGCCGTGCGGCGCGCCAGCTCCCGCAGCGGCCGGCTGATCCAGTTGGACAGCCAGCTTGCGAGCAACAGGGCGATCGCGCCGGTGAGCAGCACCGCTGCCGCGAACGCCGCGTCCACGCGCCGGCGCAGCGCGGCGAGGGGGGCGAGGGAGTGCGTGACCACGATCCGTGCTTCCCCCAGGCTCGGAGCATCGCGGAGGTCGACGAAGGGAACCGCGAGCGCGCTCACAACCTGTGCCGCCGAGTCGACGCGCGTGGGCGTGTCGGTGGGGAGGGCGAGGGAGACGGCCAGATCGGAGTCGGGAGCGAGCCGCGCCAGGAAGCCAGAGTCAACGGCCACGCCGCCCACCAGGGTGAGGCGCCGGCCGCCGAGGCGCAGCGAGTCGGCCCGTGCCAGCGCCAGCAGCGAGGCTTCGGCGGTGCGGGTCTCGACCAGCGCCATCCCGCCGGGCGCGGCCGCCAGCAAGCGCGGCAGCTCCGGCTCGACACGGTCGTATTCGTTGCGAAAGTGGCCCGAGCTGATGATGCGACCCTGATCGTCCTGCACTTGGAGCATTGCCAGACCGGTGACGCGCATGGCATTGCCGGCGTAGTCCAGGAGATACGCGCGATCGGCTCCTTGTAGCGCGGCGAGCCGGAACCGGTTGTCCGCCGCGATCGCGTCCTTCAACGCATCGAGCCGCGCGGCCGTCCCGGCACTGTCACGGCTCAGGTCGGCGCGGATCACGGCCACGAGCGAAGCCACGCGCCGCTGATACTCGGCGGTGAGGCGGCCCGCCATGTCCGCTCGCACGCGGAGCTCGAACACGGCGAGGGGGAGGAGTACGATTAGCCCGAGCCCGATGAGGATCCGGGCGCGGAAGCTCATCGCGGCACGAGGCGGACGGCGCCGTCCCAGTCGACGCTGAGGCGCGGCAGACCACGGCGGACCAGCGCGTGTGTGCGCGTGTCGATGAGCGGCGTGATGGACCCGCGCGGCACCCACGCGGGCAGCTCTCGCGCCGCCGCGCAGGGATCGACCGTCCGGCGCCGGACCCGGAGCACGTACGCCGCCTCGGCTCCGCCCCGGAACGCGGTCTCGAATGCCGGGGGCGCGAGGCCCGCCACGACTGCGCCGCGGCCCAGCGCGGCGAGGCCGACGAGGCGGGCGGCGAGGTCGCGCGCGTCGCGATCCGCTTGCTCGTACACGATGCGCCGTCGCGGTGGCGCCAGGGTCGGCGCGGCCGCGGCCGCGACGTCGCAGCGCTTGAGATCGGCCAACCAGAGCCCCCCATCATTTACTTGGGCGGCTCGCGCTTCGACGTGGACCGCCTGCGGGAGGCTTTCCAGCCGCAGGGCGCCCAGCTCGAGGCCACTCGCTTCGGGCGCAAACAGCACGTACGTGTGATCCCACTCGAGCAGGGCGTCCTGATACTGGGGGCGGGTGCGCCCATATTCGAGCGCCGCAGGGTCGCTCGTGAGCAGGAGATCCACGTTCGCGTCGACGGCGTCGCGCGCCTCGCTCGCCGGTGCGACGGTGACCTTGAGGGCCGGAAGCCCGGCGCCCGCCATCGGACTCGCCCAGAGCGCGTCGGCCCCGCCCGCCGCCCCGGTCGTCCAGTACTGGCCGGTGCCGATCGGCCAACCACCACCCGGAGCGGACTTGGTCACCGCGAGCGCGGGGTCGGCGAAGCGTTGAAATGAGCGGCCGGACGGATCGATGCTGAGCGCTCGCTCGTCCAGCACCGCAATGGACTGCGCGAGACTCGAGTCGCGTGCCCGCCACGCAGTGAGCACGTCCCGCGCCGTCACCGGCGCCCCGTCCCAGAACCGCGCATCAGATCGGAGCGTGACCGTCCAGCGCCCTGCGGCGCCCTGTTCCCAGGATCCGGCGAGCGCGGGCAGGACACGTCCCTGGCAGTCGACGTGGATCAACGTCTCGTACAGCTGCGCGAACAGGAACCGCTCGGCCACGTTGCGCGGCAGCGGCGCGTGGGCCGGGTCGACCGGCTCGGTCAGCGCGATCGTGACCGTGTCACGAGACGCCGGCCGGCCGGCCGCGATCAGACACGCCGTGTCCGCGTGGGCGAGGGCCGGCGCGAGCGGCGGCAGCTCGGCACGGGGCGCCGCCCCGCGGCACGCTGCCACGACGAGCATGCCGACGAGCAGGACCTGATGGTGCGCACGAATCATGGGGGGCTCGGGCTCCGGAGGCTCTGTCGAAGAATACAGAGGGCCGGAAGCCCGAGCCAGGACGGCGGGCTAGGCGCGCGGTTTGCGCATCATTAGCGCGAGCACGTTCCCCTCTGGATCCCGGAAGTCGGCCAGCCATAGCTCGTAGTCCGCCGCCCGGTGCACGAGGTGGGGTTCGGTAATGAACGCGACGCCCCGGCCGCGCAGCGTCGCGTGCGCGGCCGCGATGTCCGGCACGAGGTAGTAGACGACCGACGCCGGATGATCGAGTTCGGGAGCCTCGGGGACGCCGAGCATGACGGTCGTCGCGCCGCATTGGAAGAACGC
>Ga0209055_1000370_pt1 | contig 32067 bp, 24 predicted proteins | sample GraSoiAngelo_110_FD_185875 | JGI IMG/M metagenome (GOLD analysis project Ga0209055, IMG submission 185875) | Grasslands soil microbial communities from the Angelo Coastal Reserve, California, USA - 14_0903_12_30cm (SPAdes) (version 2) | ecosystem: Environmental > Terrestrial > Soil > Grasslands ... | reverse complement strand
GAAGCCAGTCGTCGAGTCATGACCCGCTCTCCTTCGTCAAGGGTCGCCGATGTGAACCGTCATCGCTCATGCGCCGACGTGCATCCGGAGTGCCGTCGGGTCCCTTCCGCCCCTCAGTCGGCGTTGGGCCTCGGTCAGCTCCCGGCGGAGGCGTCGATCTCACAGGCCGGGCAGCGGGTGCTTATCTCGGGGCGGTGACGGCAACCTCCGGTGTCCATGGGGCTTACCATGAGCTTAGGAGCGCCGCCGGAGGATTGCTATGAGGTTTTCGCCGAAGCGGCGTCAGGGAAGATCCCTCAGTCACCGAGTTTCCGGAAGTGCGGGCGACGACTGGCGCCGCGATCGGAGCCTCGACGGGGTCGAGGGTGGGACTTTGTCCTGCAGCTTGAACGCGTCGAACCGCCCGTCGAACTTTGGAAGGCGTCGAATCTGATCCGGGAAATCCAGCGGGCTACTGCGCGATTCGACGCACGGCTGCCGAGAGACGTGTGAGCGCGGCCTCGAGATCGGCCTTCGAGAGAAGGCCGAAGCCAAGGCGAAACACCCGCGCCTCGTCGCCGAACCAGATTCCGTTCGCGACCCTGACTCCCTCCGGTGCGAGGCTCGCGTAAAAGCGGTCGACGGCGCCGTTGTCAAAGACCGACGGCTTCAAGCGCACGCAACACATGGCCCCGGCGTCGGGCCGGACCCATTCGACGAAGGCGTTGTTCTCGCGCACCCAGTCTGCGGTGAGCGCGAGGCCTTCAGCCAGTCGCCGGCGCCGTTCGCCGATGATGTGATCGCGACGCTCGAGGACGCGCAGCGCCAGAGCCTCGTCCAGGGGGGAGCATGAGATCACGGTGTTGAACTTGCCCACGATCAGTTGTTCGTTGAGCGCCGCGTCGCGCGTGATCGCCCAGCCCAGCCGTAGGCCGGGGGCGCCATGGCACTTGGATAGCGAAGCACAGGAGATCACTCGCTGGCTCAGCCCGACCGCACTGGGCGCCACCGCGTCATCGCCATAGGTGGCTTCGCGATAGGTCTCGTCCAGCACCAGATACGCCTCGGGACATCTTTGCTCCATCAACGCCACCAGGTCGCGGACAGTCTTCAGTGGGCTGATGACTCCTGACGGATTCTGAGGGGAGGCCAAGCTGACGAGCTTGGTTTGCTCCGAGAAGTGGCGACCGATGTCGGCGGCGTCGAGCTGGTAGCCGCGATCGAACCGCAGCGACACGGTTCGGACCTTCGCGCCGATCGCTTCCAGGGTGTTGCGAGCCAACGGGAACATGGGCGAGACCGTCACCGCCTCGTCACCACGATCACAGAGGACGAAGGCGATGAGGAACAACGCGTGCATTCCGCCTACCGTGACGACGACATCGTCGGCACTGACACCATGAGCGTGCGCGATCAGTGTGCGGAGTCGCGGATCGCCCTGGGCCGTCCGGTACCCAAGCGCCATTTCACCGAAACTCGGCTGCGCAGAAGGATCCAGCACATCACTGAGCCGTAGATCCGGCCCGACGCTCTCGCCCAGATCGTAGCGAGGTGTCTCCCCGATCAGCGAGATGATGTCGTTCTTCGGAAACCGCGCCACCTGGTTCCTCCCCCCTAACCACCCCTGCGGACTCGCGTTCTTGCCGTCCTTGAGCAATCACGCCCGTCAGCTTTGTAGCGAACCCTCCACGCAGGTGACGGCGTGGCCACCGAGCCAGATCGTGCTTGTGTCGAACCGGACGGTGACCTGACCGTCACGGCCGAGGCACCGGCCCTGACTGGCCACATACGCGTGAGCCTTCAGCACGCCGTCCCGGCGCACGAGCGCCGCCACGCACCCGTTGCCGCTCCCGCACACCGGATCCTCGGGAACCCCTTCGCCTGGCGCGAACGAGCGCACCTCGATGTCGGCGCTTCCGCCCCGGGGATACAGGCCGAACACGTTGACTCCCGTGATGCCGATCGGGTTCAGCGCCGCGAGCTTGCCCATATCGGGCGAGAGCGCCCTGACGACGTCGCCGCTCGCGAGCTGGACCGTGAACCACACGGGCCCGACGTCGATGATCGCCGCGCGCTGAATGTCGGCCGTCATGACGCCGAGGCCCTCGGCGACCGCGGCGACCTGGGGCGGGGTTGGCTCGCGGAATTGTGGCTCGGGCAGCGCGAGGAGTAAACGCTCGCCGTCGATCTTGATGTCGACGAGCCCCTTTCCGCACTCTTGCACCAGGTGGCCCGGGGCCCGGGGTTTGAGGCCATGGCGTAACACGGCGTGGGCCGATCCGATCGTGGGATGACCGGCGAAGGGGAGCTCCCTCTTGGGCGTGAAAATTCGCAGGCGGTAGTCGGCTCGCTGGTCGGTCGGCAGGCAGACGAACGTCGTCTCGGACAGGTTGGTCCAGGCGGCGATCGACTGCATCTGAGCGCTCGATAGCTCGTCGCCATCGAGCACGACCGCGACGGGGTTGCCCTTGAACGGCACGTCGGTGAACACATCCACTTGCTGGAAGGCAAGCGTGCTCATGTCGAAACTCCTCTTCGCGCGTTTACGGGTTGATGCCCCGACGACCGATTTCCGATCCACGATCGGAATCTAGCAAAGCGGTAACCAGAAAAACAGTTACAGATCCTCGAATGAATGACCATAACAGTTTGTTGCCCAGTGCGCGATGCCGTGCGAACATGACCGCGCCTTGGGCTCAAAAGCGATCGGCGAGAGACGGCAGGCTCGGTTAGCACCGGCCTATCGGTACGAGGCGACCGCGCGGTTCATCACTGATCTCGTGGACAACGGCACGCTGATCCCGGGAGCGCGCGTGCCCTCGCTCCGGCAGATCACCAAGCAGCGCGGCGTCAGTCTGTCGACCGCGCTCCAGGCGTACCGGACGCTCGAGGATCGCGGGATCTTGCAGGCCAGACCGCAATCGGGCTTTTACGTGGCGAAGGGCGCCCCCATTCTTCTGGAGACGCCAGCGATCTCGAGGCCACCAGGGAGACCCGCGACGGTCGCCGTCTCCGGTGTCGTCCCAAAACTCCTCGAGTACGCTGCCGATCCGGACCTCGTCCCGTTGGGCTGCGCGATTCCCAACGCCGAGCTCCTCGCGGCAGGGCGGCTGGACCGTTTCCTTGCGCGGGCCGCGCGGGTCAAGGGTGGTGACTACAACACGTACACCGTCCCGAAGGGGGATCCACGGCTGCGCCGCGAGATCGCTCGCCGCGCGCTGCGCTGGGGGCAAGTGCTATCACCGGAAGACATCGCCATCACGTGCGGTTGCACCGAGGCCCTGCTCTTGGCCCTGAAGGTCGTCTCACGGCCCGGCGATACGATCGCCATCGAGTCCCCGACGTACTTCGGGTTTCTGCAGGTGCTCCAGGCCCTCGATCTGAGAGCGCTGGAATTGCCGACCGAGGCGAATAGCGGCGTCGATCTCCCGGCCCTGCGAAGGGCGCTCGAGACGACGTCGGTCAAAGCGTGTCTGTTGTCATCGAGCTTCAACAACCCACTGGGTTGCACCATGTCCGACGAGAAGAAGAAGGCCGTCCTGGAATTGCTCGCGAGGCGGCGGATCCCGCTGATCGAGGACGACATCTATGGCGATATCTATTTCGGTGACGAACGGCCGAAGCCGTTCATGGCCCTGGATCCGCACGGTAGCACGATCTACTGCAGCTCCTTTTCCAAGACGATCGCGCCGGGGTATCGCGTCGGCTGGATTGTGACTGGACGCCACATGGAAAAGGTCCTGGACAGCAAGTTCGCCTTCACCTTGTGCGGCCCGGCGCTGCCGCAGGCGGCGCTGGCCGAATTCCTTTCGAGCGGCGGATACGACAGCCATCTGCGCCGGGTTCGACGTACGTTCAGAGACAACATCGACCGGATGATTCGGACCATCGACCGGGCCTTCCCGAGGGGCACGAGGGTGAGCCGCCCGGATGGCGGCTTTGTGCTGTGGCTGCAGCTCCCAAAGCCCCTGGCAAGCCGCGAGCTCTTCGAGGCGGCGTTGAAGAAGGGGATTTGCTTCGTGCCGGGCGACGTGTTTTCGACGAGCCACCGCTACGCGAATTGTCTACGACTGAGTTGCGGCTCGGCCTGGCATGCGCGAATCGAAAAGGGCCTTGAGACCCTTGGCGAGCTCGCCTGCGCTTTGCTCACGCGCCAGCCGAGAAACGGCTCGTCGGCGCGCCGACGCCACCGCGGTGCTCGAGGATGAGCGACCGCTGGCCGGTGCGGTGACAACCCGTCAGCGCAGGGTCGGCAAAGCGAAGGCAAAGGTGGCGCCGTGCGTCGTGTTCGGGGTCGCCCACAGCCGCCCCCCGTGTCCTTCGATGATGGAGCGGCTTATCGACAGGCCCATGCCCATGCCGTCCGGCTTGGTGGTGAAGAAGGCGTTGAACAGCTGGGTCACGGTGTCGGGATCGATCCCGACCCCCGCATCCTCCACGGCGACCAGCACCTGATCACCCTCGGGCGGTCGTGAGCGAATCACCAGCGTGCGCGGCCGGTCCTCGATGCCCGCCATGGCCTCCATGCCATTCATGACGAGGTTGATGAGCACTTGCTGCAGCTGGACGCGATCACCCAGCACCGGGAGGAACACCGGCGCCAGGTCAAGCTGCAACGACACCCGATGGCTGAGCATCTCACTGCGCACCAGGGGAACCACGTCGCGGATGACGTCGTTGACGTCCAGCCGTGCTCGCTGGGGTTCGTTCTTCGACATGAGCTGGCGGATACGGTGGATCACGTCGGCCGCCCGGTGGCCGTCCTTCACGATCCCGTCGAGGGCCTCCCGGACGCGGTCGAGGTCTGGGGTGGTCGTCGCCAACCAGTTGAGCGATGCGTTGGCATCGGCCACGATGGCGGCGAGCGGCTGGTTGATCTCGTGGGCGATCGACGCGGTCAGCTCGCCCAGGGTCGTCACCCGGGTCACGTGCGCGAGCTCCGCCTGGGCCTGCTGGAGCGCTTCCGAAGCCCGCGCGTGGTCAGTGAGGTCGCGAGTGATCGCGAGCGCGGCTTCGACCCTCTCGGAGTCCGGCCGCAACGGCGAATACGTCGCTGCCAGATATTGCCACCCGGCCGGAGTGGGAAACCAGCCGACGAAGCTCACCTCTTCGCCCGCGAAGCATCGGTCCAGGTTTGGCTTATACGTCTCCTTGAACGGCTCCGCACCCGAAAGCTCGTCGACGCGCATGCCGACGATCCTCTCGGCCGGCATTCTCCAACGCCGCTCGAAGGCTGCGTTGACGCGCTGATATCGGTAATCTCGCCCGACGATGTAGATCCCATCGGGCGAGGTTTCGAACACGTGTCCGGTCAGATATTCTGCCCGCTTTCGTTCGGTGATGTCCGTGATGGTGACGAGCACCCGGTCGAACGCAGCGGGCGGACGCGGGAACGTGATCGTGAACAAGACGGTCACCCTCTGTCCCTTCAGAGTCTGGAGAACACTCTCGCCCTCGAAGGACGTCCGGCCCTCCGCGATGGCAATCATCTGTTCGACGAAGGCCTCTCGGCTCTCGGGTACAAACACGTTGTGCAGCGAGACCAGGAGCTCGTCCTTGCTCTCGGCGGCGAACAGCCTGACCGACGCATCGTTGACGTCGACGACTTTCACCATCGTGATGGCTTGCTCGACGAACTCCGGATGAGCCGCACAATAGTCACGCGCGTCGCGCACCCCTTGGGCCTCCAGCTCGTCGATCGCAGCCTTGACCCGGGAGAAGTCTTCCTCCCAGATCGACACGCCGGTGGACTCGAAGATATAGCGGTATCGCCGCTCGCTCTCGCGCAGGCTGCGAAAGATCGACAGACCCGTCAGCGCGTCGGTCAGGCGGCGGCCGATCTCCTCGAACAAACGCTCCTCGGCCGGTGTCCAGACCCTGGGGGACGAGCACTGGCTGAGACCGAACATGTACGGCTGATCGCCCTTCGGGTAGAGGGCCATGACGATCCTGGACTGGATGCCGAGCCGCTTCGCCATCATGGCCGGCAACGAATGGTGTGATCCCGGCCCGAAGGGCACGGGGCCGCTCGAAGCCCTCACGGTTCGGAGCACACTGGCCGTCTCGGCGTCGACGGGCACCTCGACACCCACGCCGAAGAGGCCGGGAAATTCCGGGCGAGTACGCTGCATCTTCAGCACGTGCGACGGAGCCTCCGGGTCGCACGGATACACCAGCCACGCGCGATCGCAGTCGAAGATCGATAGCGCAGCGTCGAGGACGTCGCTCATCATTTGCTCCAGATCGCTCGTGCCCTGGATCGCGCGGTTCACGCGATCCATGCTCTCGACGAACCACCGACGCGCCTGGCGCTCCTGCTCCGCCCGCTTGCGCCCGGTGATGTCGACCATCACGCCCCGCAGCCGGGCGGGGTGGTCGCCTTCCAGCACCACGGTCACCAGGTCTCGCAGCCACACCACGCTGCCGTCTGCGGCGATCATGCGGTATTCGAAATCGTGCTCGCGCTTCTTGGTTATCGCCTGTTCGAAGAATGACGCCGCCCACTCGCGATCGTCCGGGTGAAGGTGATCCTTCCAGAACGTCGGCTCGGAGAGCCAGCGCGCCGTCGGATAGCCGAGGATGCGTTCGGCCTGATCGCTCACGAACGAGAACTGACAGGTCGCCGCGTCGGCTTCCCAAACGATCCCCTGGGCCGAATTCACCAGGTCCCGGAACCGCTGCTGCGCCGCGACCGCTTCGGCGACGGCCACGTGCAAACGCTCGTTGCTCCGCTCGAGTTCCGCGGTCCGTTCCCCAACGCGCGCCTCCAATTCGTCTCGGGCTGTCTTCAACGAGTCCGCCGCTCGGCGGCGGGCAGCGCTCATCGTGGCCAAGAGCCCCGCCAGTACCGTGAAGATCATCAGACGAGGGAGCTCGGCGACCTCGATCTTCAGCGAGTCGAATGGAGGCGTAAAGAAGTAGCCCAAGGCCAAGGTGGCCAAAATCCAGGCGACCAGCGCGGGCCGCAGATCGCTGACCCATCCCGTGATCAGGACCGCGACGAGCAGCAGCTGCGCGGCAACCAGTACTATCGGTCGCAGCCACAGCGCCAGGACCACGCTGATCGTGATGGATAACACCGCGACGCCGTAGCGGACGAGGGCATACTTCGCGACGTGGCGTTGCATCTGGCGTCCCTCAATCGCGATCGCTGGAATTCGCCATGGTGGCCGAGAGCTGATGGCGTTCGCCAGGCGCGCCGCGCCTTGGGGCGAACGCGAGCACGGTCATCACGCCGTCGGTCATCGTCAGAGTCGAGCGGCGGTTCCCGGCGAATCCTTGACCGGTACGGTGTCGAGTGGTTCCTGCCTGCAACGGAATGGTGTGACGCGGCGGCGGGGTTGTCAAGAACGCCGACTCATATGGGCAAAACCTCCGGGGTAGGAGACCGCGCGCTCAGTGCGCTCGGTCCGACGCGCGGTGCGCGTCCACCGAGAATGCGCGGAGCTCTCGGGCCGCGGCGAGACCCAACGGCGCCCCTTCGACGAGCCGGGCCCACCACGGGATGGCCCACGGCTGGGAAATGAAGAAGGTATACGCGAAGGCTACGGTGCCCGTGAAGACGATCAGCGGCACGGACGGCGTGACCGCCAGTAGCGGGACGAGCCAGACCGCGTACCACGGGAAGACGTTCGGGCCGAGCACGATGACGCCGGTCACCAGAGGCACGGCGCGCACGGCCAGGTGGGCGGCGCCGCCACGCCATGCGACCGCGATCACCCAGGCGGCGGTCGTCGCCAGCGCCAGCATCGGCTCGTTCACGAAGGAGCGCACGAGGCCTGGATTGAAGTACTCATCACGGACGAAGCGCGCGATCGGCGCGAATGGCCAGTGATCGGGGCCGCCGGTGACGATGACGCCTGCGGCGAGGACGCTCGTGAACAGGGCGACTACCGATGCGCGGCGACGCCGGGGAAGCAGCAGATACAGCACTGCGGGATAGAGCTTCACCAGGGTGCCGAGGCCCAGCAGGACGGCGGCGACATTGTCACGACGCCGCGCCGAGGCGAGCGCGGCGGCGGTGACCGTCGCCAGGACTAGCGCGTCCAGGTGACCGCTGCCCCAGACCTCTACGAGCAGCAGTGGATTCCACGCGTAGATCGTGAGCCGGCCGAGCGGTAGGTCGAGCGCCTGGAGGAGCAGGACGAGCGCGGCCAGCGCGAGCAACTCGGCGATGCCGAGGGCGAGCTTCATGGCGGCCACGTTATCCGGCGCGATCCAGTACACTGCGCGGAAGAACGCTTGCGCCGGCGGCGGATACACCGTCTGCCACGTCGGGTGGTTCAGGTTCGGGTAGATGTTGGCGTCGCGCAGCCCGGCGAGCTCCGGGGCCGCCGGCGGGTACGCGTAGGGATCGATCCCGGCGCTGGCGACACGGGCGTCCCAGACGTACCGGTACGCGTCGGTGGAGAGCGTGGGCGAAGTCGGGAGAAGAATCAGGCGAGCGACGATACCGATTGCCAGGATCATCGCGACACTGCGGCGGCTACGGAGAGGGTAGGCGGCGAGGGCGCCCGCGCCGTAGGCCAGGAACGCCAGGCTGAAGAGCACCAGAAATGCGCGCGGCGCGAGGACGAGATTCGGGATCCGCGCCAGGCCCCAGCAGGCGGCGCTCAGTCCAATCCCCGCCCCGGTCAGCGCGAGAAGGAGCACGCGATGCGCTCAGCAGGCCGATCGATCCGCTGGCCGATGATCGCGGGGACACTGTTCGGTGGCATCGCCGTCGGCGCGACGGGTCACCAGCTCCTCGCGGCGCCACCCTCGTTCACCGAGACTCCACTCTATCGCGCCGACCTGACGAGACTCGACAAACCCGAGTTGATCGTCTCCCGACTGGAGACGACGCCTGGCTGGTCGCATGGCCGACACTATCACGCCGGCCACGAGCTCGTGTACGTGCTGGAGGGCGAGGGCTCGCTCGAGGTCGAGGGCGCCCCGGCGCAACGCCTGCAACCCGGCACGGTCGCGCACGTGCCGCCCGGACGGATTCACGCGGGACGCAACGCGAGCCGGACCGCGGCGTTCAAGGTTCTCCTGATCCGCATTCACGTCAAGGGCGAGCCGATGTCCGTCGAGCTCAACTGATCGACATGGCGACAGTGCGCGAACACTATGACGGGGTGCTGGCGGAGCACTACACGCGCATGCTTGGTGACTTCGAGGCCAAAGTGACCGAGCAGCGCGCGCTGCTCGAACGACTGGGCGTCAGCGCGCGGCCGTCGGGCGGGCTGGCCGTCGATCTCGGCTGCGGCTCTGGCGTCCAGTCCGTCGCGCTGGCGCGGCTCGGCTTTCGGGTGCTGGCCGTCGACTTCAGTCAGCGACTCCTCGCCGAGCTGAGGGACCGGGCGCGCGGTCTGCCCGTCGAGGCGATCGCGGGCGACATCCGCGACGTGGCTCGGCTCGTGCCAGCGGGCATCGAGCTGGTCGTCTGCATGGGCGATACGCTCGCGCATCTGGAGCGCGAGGCCGACCTCGATCGCGTCTTCCACGGCGTAGCGGGGCGGCTCATGGCCGGCGGGCGGCTCGTGCTCACGTTCCGCGACCTCAGCGGCGAGCTGCGGGACCTCGATCGGGTGATCCCGCTCGGCGCGTGGGACGACCTCGTCATAACGTGCTTTCTCGAGTACGAGGCCTCCACGGTGAAGGTGCACGATCTCATCTGGGTACGGCAGCCGGATGGGTGGCGATTCCGTAAGGGCGTGTACCGCAAGCTGCGGCTCGCCCCCGCGCGCGTGACGGCCCGTCTCACCGCGGCTGGCTTCGCCGTCGAACGTCACGAAGCGCCGGCGGGGATGGTCGCGCTCGTCGGCGTCCTGGCGGGTCCGCGCCGGGCTCTTCAGCGCCGGCACGGCCGGATGTCCTCCGGTCGGGGCAGCGCCTCGGGCGGGGCGAAGACCGCGAGGTCCCAATCCGCTGGGGCGAGCCGCAAGAAGTCGACCTGACGATAGCCGACGGCGGCCAGGGTGCACGGTCACAGCGCCGAGACGACCGTGGTGCACGCGCTGCCGACCTTCGGAAGATCTCGGCTCCCGGCGCGCTCCCAGTCGAGGACGATCTGCTCGCCACGCGCGAAGGGACAGTAAGGATCCGGAGCGTCGGGCCGCCCGGTCAGCGCGCGGCGGCCGGCGCAGCCGCCGCGGCATGGACAGCCGGCGCACGCCGGGGGCGGGCGCCGCGCGGCGACGAACTCATCTGCCTCGATGATGTCTTCACCGACGCGCTCGAGATCGGCGATCGTGAGGCGGCTGCCGGGCCAGTACGTGCAGGGCATCACGCGGCCCTCGGGCGTGATTCGGATAGTCGACCGTCCGCAGCCTGGGCCGGAGAAGTCGTGCAGCCCGAGTACGCCGGCGAGCACCGGCTCGGTGGTGGCGACGAGGCGCGTGGCAGCCGCCAGGCCACGGAAGGCCTCCCAGAGCTGCTCGTAGGCGAGCGTGAAGCGGTCGGTCCTCGAGGGCTGGTAGACGTTGACTCGAAGGTTGGCGCCGAAGCCGGCGGCCACGTGAGCCAGCGCCGGCAAGCGTCGGTAGTTGATCGTCATCATCACCGCGGTCACCGTGACCGGTACCTTCAGGCCGGCGCAGCGCTCGAGCGCGGCGACGACGGTCCGCCAGTTACCCTGGCCGCGAAACGCGTCGTGCTCGTCCTCTGTGGGGAAGTCCAGCGACAGCTCGACGTTGTGAAAGCGGGTGAGCTGCGCGTCGTCGAGCCGGTCGATGCTGAGCCCGTTGGACGTGATGCTCGTCTTGATGTCGCGCACCGCCAGGTCGTCGAGGATGCCCTGATACTCCGAATGCAGGCCGTTCTCGCCGACGCCGAGATTCATCGAGGCGGCCGAAACGGCGTCGCATACGCGACGCACGTCGGCACGGGTGAGCCGATCCAGCACCATGTCCGGCCGGTAGCAGTGCGCGCAACGGAGATTGCACTCGTTGGTGAGCCCAATACCGACCGAAAACGCTTTCGCCACGCCAACCCTCCCTGACCGGCCGCACTATCGCACGCGGTCGGCGGACGGTGTCATGGGGATGTTAAATTATGCCGGCGTCGGTCGGCAACCCGCCGCGGCGCGGTGACTCGAGGAACGCACCTCCTGGGCGAATTCTCCAAATGGCGCAGATCTCCAGGCTTTACCCGCTTACGTTTGACGAGCGGGTGGTGGAGCCCTTCGTTCGAGCCGTGGTGGGCTAGACTCTCTCGATACGATCTGGTGAGCGGGATTGCACCGTGGGCGTAGACGATTCGTACTATCGCGAAAGGCTTGCCGATGTCAGGTGTTTGCTGTATCAGGATGCGGGCAGGCGCATGCGTAGGAGCATGACCAGGGAGGATTGCACTCATCATGGCGACTGACGTGTACCCGGGCAAGGATCTCGGCACGCTCGAGCTGACGATCACCGACGAGATGGTCCAGCATTACATCAAGGGGCTCGACGAACCGAACCCCTGGTACACGACGGCGTCGCCCTTTGGCGGACCGGTGGCTCCGGTGGTCATCTACCAGCAGGCGGACAGCGAGTTCAAGGGCTGGTACCTCGACAACCTCTTCGGCAACCTGTGGCGACGTCAGGAATGGGAGATCCATGCGCCGACGCGCGTTGGACAGGTCCTGCGCTGCAGCGCGCGGGTGGCCGATCGCTACCGGAGGCGCGATCGCGACGTCGTCGCGCAGGAGATGTGGGTGCGAGACGAGGCCGGGCACCTGATTGCGCGTAGCGTCCATCATCAGAGCTTCCTGGCGGAGCAGACCAGCGGCGAAGTCACCTTGCGCGATCCGGCGAGCAAGGACGGCGCGAGGCAAGGGGGCGAGCCCTCCGGGGAGCCGCTGTCGGTCGAGCTCCGCAAGACGTTCACCGACGCGATGTGTGACGAGTTCTTCTACCGCAGCCGGAACTACCACAACGACAAGGCCGCCTCGAAGGAGCTCGGCTTCGGAGACACGGTGATCGGGGGCCGCATGACGCTGTCATGCGTCACCGAGCTCCTGACCCGGCATTTCGGCCGCGGCTTCTACCTGGGCGGCCGCCTGGACATGAAGTTCACCAACGTGCTGTGGCCGAACGAGCCCTTCACCACGCGGGGGATCATCACCGGCCGTCGCCTGGAGGGTGGCCAGACGCGCGCCGAGGTCACGGTTTTCTGCGAGAAGAAGGACGGAACCAAGATCATCGTCGCCAGCGCGAGTGCTCTCGAAGGTTGTTGACGCGGGCGAACGCGGTAGACGACGATCCGCGTGATCGTCGCCTCGCCATGACCCGCTACGAGAGCCGCGATGGGCGGCTGCGCTTGTTCCGCGGGGACAGCCACTGCCTGCATCCGATCACGACGGGGAGCGTCGGGGTGATCGTGACCTCGCCGCCGTACTGGGTGAGAGGGCGGGGGCGTCCGTCGGCCGAACGTTACGCGCACGACTTGGCCGTGGGCTTCGGGCGTGAATGGAAGCGCGTCCTCGCACCCGACGGCGACCTCTGGTTGGTGATCGGCGATCGCCACGACGGCGCCGAGTGGGTGGGGATGGACGCGCTCGTCACCCGCTGGCTCCGTCGCACCGGCTGGCGCCTTCAGTCGCGCGGCTTCTGGGCCCAAACACGCTCCCGGGAGCGCTGGGACAACCGCGTCAACTATCTCCTGCGCTTCCGGAAGGTGGGTCAGATCGTGCGGCCGCGCGGAACCACGCTGTGCTGGATGCTGCCGCTGCCGCGCTCCCACCCGGACAGCATCTGGGACGCAATCCCGGAGCCCGTGGTCCGGACGGCGCTTGAAGGCAGCAAGAAGCGCGGGCCCGTCCTCGATCCTTTCGCCGGCGCGGGAACGGTCGGCCGGGTCGCCGCGTCCCTCGGACGCAAGTGGGTCGGCGTGGAGCGCGATCCGCGCATGGCCCGGGTCACGGCGCGTCGGCTCCAGCTCAGACGCGTCCGGGCCAGCCCACCTCGCCAACCTGGAGGCGGAGCAGCTTCGCCCCTTGAACGGCGCCTTCGTAGGGCGCGACCAGACCGCCGTCGGTCGTGACGTAGAGCGTGTTCTCATCGCCAGGCGCGCGCCCGAACGCGCACGCCGTGGTGCCGACGGCGCCCTGCTCTCGCACGCCAGCAGCGTGTGGCCATTCGGGTGGATGGGGTTCATCACTCGGTGAAACTGACTCCGAACATGGGTAGACCGCTCCTGGATTCCGTTTGCGAAGCCTCGTCCTGAAGCACGTCCCAGTGTTCGACGAGAACTCCATCGACGACGCGGAGGATGTCCGCCGCGATCCAGCTCTTTGGCCGGCCGTGTCCCGAGAAGCGTCCATGGACGATCACGAAGTCCCCGTCGGCCACGATCAGGCCAGGCTCATATTTCAGCGTCGCCGGGACGCTCTTGATCAGATTGAAGAGACCATCGCGGCCGGGCTCGATATGAGCGCTGTGCTGGATGTAGTCGGGGGACCAGTAGCGCTCAGCCGCCACATAGTCTCTCTTGTTGAAGAGGGTATCGAAGGCCTCGAGGACAAGTGCTTTGTTTTGCGACTCCTTGGTCCGACTCATATCCGCCTCCAGATTCCTGGTTGCGGGTCCTGATCGTGGCTCGTGGAAGCTGATCACCGCTGCCGTCGCCAACCCACCAGATGAGACTCGGGAGGTTGAGGATTCCGAACGTTGCCATGCCAGTGCGTGGTGGGCCGGTCGTGGACCAATGAGCCTGCGGTGCGCAGGCTTGATCGCTCAAGCCGGGACGTGCGTGTCGACGCGACGAGCACGATGGTGACACCGCAGAGCAACGCGATAGCGCCCGCCCCGAGGTCGATGGCAACTTTCAACCCGCATGCCGTGGCCACGACGCCCAGAAGGGATGCGACGCTGCCCATCGCGAGATATGCGACGAGATAGAGCATCGAGAGTGTGCCTCCGCGGTGCTCGGCGGGGGCGGCCGCGTTGATTCCCTGCAAGCCACCAAGAAAGAGCAAGCTGTAGCCGACACCTGCGGTCGCGGTGGCCATGAGGAAGAGGAGCAGTCTGTGGTCGGCGACTGATGAGGCGAGGAGGATCATGGCGCCCGTTGATGCCAGTGCTCCCAGCGACATCGAGACCCGGGACGGCAGAGGTCGCGCGAGGATTCCGACGACGCCGGCTACGATGGCGAACAGGGAGAGCGCGGCGCCATTCACGAGTACATTGGTCGATCTGACGAGATCTTGCGCTACCTGGGCGCCGAGGGACGGGATCACGGCACCGTGCGTATAGGCGGTTGTGACAGCCATCGCCGAGACCACAAAGGTCTTGCGTGTCCCGACGGGCATGGACGGGGCCTTGAATCGCCAGCGCGTGAGTGTCTCGTGAGCCGTCTGACGTGGCAGGAACCACGCTGCGACGAACAACGCAACGAGAATGACACACAAGACGCAGAAGCTGAGGCGAGCAGGAAGCGGAGCGTACTCGATCAGCGCGCCCCCAATGAGCAGGGCTGATGCGAAGCCTAGCGCCTGGGCGGCAGTCGTGATCGAGCTGGCGCGCTTGGACTGGCTAGCTGCGCTGAACTCGACCATCGCAGCTGCAGACGGACCCACAGAGAGTCCGACACCGATTCCCATGAATGCCCGCCCAGCGAAGAGCCAGGCGACGTTCGGCGCGACCGCGAAGATGAGGGCGCCGAGCAACGAAGCACTGAGCCCAAGCAGCATCGTCACGCGGCGTCCGACATAGTCTGAAACATCGCCGAAACTGGTGAGTACGACGGCGACCATCAGCGGATAGACGGCGAAAATCGCCGCCGTCACGGTAGGAGTGAGATGCCATTGCGCCGCATAGATCGGATACGTCATGGACGGCGCCGCACCCATCCAGAGGGTATGGCCGACCACACCGGCCGAGACCCAGAAGCTCGCTCGCTGTCCGAGAGTGTAGGAAGCAGTCTTCAGGCGGGAGCGCTGAGTGACTGTCTCGGACCTCGCGCTGCTCACGCCAGGGATGTTCGAGACGCCAGACCCGAGCCCCTGCGGCCCCGGGGACACCCGATCCCGCTGAGACTTTTCCAGAGAGCTCATCTTCATGCTCGAGCGTGTGCTGGGACCACTTTTCGTGACTTCCTGTGCCTCGAATCAGGCATTCATTCCGCCATCAACGGTGAGATTCGCTCCGGTGATGTACGAGGACTCCGGACCGGCGACGAACGCCACCAACGCGGCGACCTCATCGACCTGCCCATAGCGGTCGAGCGCTGTGGCGGCCTTCTGCGGCACCGCCCAATCGCCCTTCGCGGGATTCAAATCCGTGTCGATCGGACCTGGCTGGACGTTGTTGACCGTGATACCCCGGCTGCCGACTTCTCTGGACAACCCCTGAGTAAACATCTTCACGGCTCCCTTCGTGGCCGAGTAGGGGACCAGCCCGGGCACTCCGACACGCTCGCCCACGGACGAGCCGATCATGATGATGCGACCGCCGTTCTTCATGTGCTTCAGTGCGGCCTGCGTCGCGACCATCGTGCCGCGGACATTGACGTCAATCAGTCGGTCCAGTTCTTTCAGCGTGGTCTCCTCGAAGCTCTTGGGAATGGCCGTGCCGGCATTGTTCACAAGCACATCAAGTCGGCCGAAGGCGGCGACCGTCTTTTCCACCGCGGCCTTGCTGGCGTCAGCGTCGGCGGCGTCCGCCTGAATCGCGATTGCCCTTCCGCCGGCGCGTTCAATCTCTTTGACCACCGACGCGGCCGCGTCGGCGCCTTTTGCGTATGTGATGGCCACGTTCGCGCCGTCCGCGGCCAGACGTTTGGCGATTGCAGCACCAATGCCGCGCGAGCCGCCTGTGATCAGTGCAATCTTCCCTTCCAGTTTCTTGAACATTGTTCTTCTCCCTTACGCTCGGTCACCTCTTCAGATGTCTTGGGCGACTTGTCGTCGCATCTTCGAGGAATACTTTGTAAGCCGAACAGCGATGCTTCCGGAGCATGGGAGTGGAAAGATGGAACCAGCGCGAAGGCTACATACGTCGCGGCTACCTCCGAAAGTTCCCGGCCTTCCACTGCGCGTGCTCGTTGGGTAGGCACACGGCGGATGGCCGGTAGCCGGCGTCGAAATCCCTTGACAGGCCCACTGCCCGCACTGTACGTCCAGGCCGGCACGTGGCAATCGGACACTCGAGGAGGATCGATTTGAATGCATCCGTCCGTACCGGCTGGCTGCTCGCTGCCTGTGTCGTCCTTTCCGTGCATTCGGCCTGGGGCGCCGGCGCCCAGTCGCCGGCCGAGCGCCGCACCGAGTTCGGCATCGTCATCGGCAGTGAAGAGTCCGCGACCACCGGCACCTATGCCTGGAAAGGCGTGCCGTACGCAAAGCCGCCGGTCGGTGAGCTGCGCTGGAAGGCGCCGGTCGACCCGCAGCCGTGGACCGCGCCGCGCCCGACTCAGCAGTTCGGCAACGCCTGTGTACAGTACGGCCGGATCTACGGGCCCGGCGCGAACAACCGCTACGATGCGACGATAGGGACCACGCTCAACCAGGCGGTGGGCAGCGAGGACTGCCTGTACTTGAATATCTGGCGTCCGGCATCGCCACAGGGCGGGCTGCCGGTGATCGTATTTGTCTACGGCGGCAGCAACGTCTCCGGCTATACCGCCGATCCCGTCTACGACGGGGCCGCGCTGGCGAACTCCACCAACGCGGTCGTCGTGACCGTCAATTACCGGCTCGGCATCTTCGGCTTCCTCAACCTGCCACAGTTGAAGTCGGGCGTGGACGCCATCGAGGACTCCGGCAACTTCGCGCTCCTCGACCTCTTGAAGGCGCTAACGTTCGTCAACCGCAACATCGCTCGCTTCGGCGGTAACCCGACCAAGGTCACGCTGATGGGCCAGTCGGCGGGCGCGATCGACGTCTACGCGCTTCTGACATCACCGCTCGTCGTCGGCGGCCATCCGAAGCTCTTCCACCGCGCAGTGCCGCTGAGCGGCGGGATCTCGCTTGCGAGCAACCTGCCGCCAGGCCGCATCCCGACGCTCAGTCCGGCGTCGATCGCGCTTGCGCAGGGCAATGCGCTCCTGGTAAACCAGCTTGTCGTCGACGGCCTCGCCACCGACACCGCGTCGGCGCAGGCGTACGTGGCAAGCCACACCCCGGCGCAGATCGCCGAATACCTACGATCGAAGAGCCCGGCGTCGCTCCTGTCGACGCTGCTGACGCGGCTAGCGGCGCTCGGTCTCGCCGGCTCGGGCCCGATCCCCGAAGGCACCGTGGTGCCGCTCGACCCCGTCGCGGCGATCAATGCCGGCAACTACGTCAAGGTACCGGTGCTCGCGACCACCACGCGTGACGAGGCCAAGCTGTTCCCGACCTTCCTCACGCTGCTCGGTGGGCCGAGCGGACGTCTTGTCAGCGACGCGCAGCTGTTTGCGATTCAGTTCAATTACGACCCCGACGCCCCGCCGCAGATCACGATCGAGCAATGGATCCCTGCGTTCTACCTTCCGGTGACGACGCCCGCCACGGGCTTCAACGCGCGCACCGACCTGCTGAACAGCATCTTTTTCATCCCGAGCCGCGACAACGTGCTCGATGCGCTGAAACGGCAGCAGCCCGAGGTCTGGTATTACCGCTTCGACTGGGATGAGGAGCCGGCGCCGTTCAACGACATCTACGGCGCCGCGCACGCGTTCGATCTCGCGTTCTTGTTCGGCAATTTCGGCCCGTCTCTCTTCGCGAAGGTCGAGTTCTCGACCGCCAACCGGCCGGGCCGGCTCGAGCTGTCCGAGGCGATGATGCAGAGCCTCGGGGCGTTCGCGCGCACCGGCGACCCGAACACGCCGACGCTCGGCGTCACGTGGCCCCTATGGCCGGCGATGCTGAAGTTCGACGCGACCCCGACGCACAAAATCATCAGCGTCGAGTAGCGATGGTGCGTGCGCACGTTGAGACCGACGACGGCATAGACGACACCCAGGATCCAGGCCGGCGAGCGTCCTGGCCGTCGCACCAGGTGCCTTTAGTGGGCGGCTCTCGTCTCCTCACCTGGTTCTCCAGAGTGTTGGCACGGTCTGCCGCACTCGACACAGTCCATGCAGATGTGGTGCTAAAATTCCGGCCGTGGTGCTCGTGGACGAAGCCACTGGTGTGCTCGCAGAGGCGCTGCCCCGGGATCGACAACGTCCCTTTGTGGCCGCGGGAGAAGAACGGTCGTCGTGGGAACCTCCGGAGCGCCGCCCGTCCGGGAACGCCGAACAGCCTGAGCGTGCCCGAGTCTCCGTCAGTCTAGCAACTGTTAAGGTTCTGGTCGTCGACGACGATGCGGCGTCCCTAGACTATTTTTCGTTTGCGCTCGAAACATGTGGCGCTGTCGTGACAGTGGCCACCAGCGCACGTGAGGCGTTAGAAATCATCCCGCAAGTGTCGCCTGACGTGATTCTGAGCGACATCGCCATGCCGGGTGAAGACGGCTATTGGCTGCTTGGCGAGATTCGTCGTCACGCTGATCGCGGCGTCAGCGGGCTCCCGGTTGTCGCGGCAACGGCCTACGGGCGCAATCATCCGCGTGAGCGGGTACTCGCTGCGGGATTTCACGAGCACTTGTCCAAGCCGGTCGACCCCGATCTCCTGTGCCGCGTGATCGCCGCAGCCGCCGGACGCTGAAGATCGCCTAAGCTGTCAACGGCAGCGTCACGGTAAACGTCGCGCCATTCCCTTTGCCTGTGCTTTCGGCCCGCACAGAGCCGCCATGCAATTCGACGAGATGCTTCACTAAGGTAAGACCAAGGCCCATGCCTTGGTGTGCTCGCGTCATGGAGCTGTCTTCCTGCCAGAACTCCTGGAACACGTGCGGCAGCAGCTCGGGGCTGATCCCTTCGCCGTTATCACGCACGATGACCTCGGCCCAGTCACCGACGCGTCGCAGAGCGACGTCGATCCGGCCGCCGCGCGACGTGAACTTGACGGCGTTTGCGACAAGATTCCACACCACCTGCTGCAATCGGTCGATGGCCCCCTGCATGAGGCCCACCTCGGCGAGCGTGGTGACCAACTCGATCTGCTTGGCATTGGCCGCCGGTCGAATAGTGTCGAGCGCAGCCTCCACGACGTCCCGAAGCGAGAGGGGGCCCACGTCGAGGCGTAGGCGACCGGTGACGGCGCGTGAAAGATCCAGCAGGTCCTCCACGAGTCGCGCCTGGGCCGAGGCGCCTTTCACGATTGCCGTGATTGCACGCTTGCGGGACTGCTCGTCCAGTTCTGGCCTCTCGAGGAGTCTCGCCCAGCCAAAGATCGCGTTGAGCGGTGTGCGCAACTCATGGGAGATCGTGGCAAGGAACTGGTCCTTTGCACGAATGAGGGCTTCCGCTGCGGTTCGAGCCTCATGCTCGTGCTTGAGAAGTACGTTGCGGTATTCGTCGAGTCGTCGACGTTCTGAGATGTCGCGGGCGACTTTTGAAGCGCCCACGATGTGCCCAAATCGATTGCGTACCGGCGATACAGTCAGCGAGATGTCGATCAAACGACCATTTCTCGCCATCCGCACCGTCTCGAAATGATCGATGCGCTCGCCACGGCGGACACGCGCGAGCACGTCGTCTTCTTCGGCGCGCCGGTCTTCGGGGACGATAAGCGTGATGTGCTTGCCGATCGCCATCTGCGCGGGCCAACCGAACATACGCTCGGCGCCACTGTTCCAAGACGTAATGACTCCATCCAAGGTCTTCGACACGATGGCATCATCGGACGAATCGACGATCGCGGCGAGCAACACCGAGGCGTGTTCCTCGAATACGGCGAAGGACTTCTCGGAGGATTCCGCCCCATTGTGGATCGCTTCGCGGGCCTCATCGCGGAGGGTGCTGTCGCTCATCTGTAAGGTGCCCCTCTAAAACCGACTCGACACAAAATCACAATCTGCTATCTGAAATACTGCTAGGCGAAATTATCGAGACTTTCCTTCGAATCCGCATCGGGTGATCACCTGATGCGGGATGGACCGTCGGTTACAAAGGAGCTCGATGAGGAGAGTTCGTGGCACCGGCCAAGTCGGCCGCCTTGGACCCGTTGTAGGATTACCTCCGGGAGGACATTCTATTCATGCGCTGGAAAACATTAGCATAATCAGATTCCCGGTGACGACATCCGGGCAGTTTCAGGGCCCATCAAAGGCGGGCAACACACCTCTTCCTCGATCCCGAGACTGTGCAGTAGCGGCTAACAGTCACCCCCTTCTTTTCATTCCTCACCGAGATCCTTTGGCGTGATGGTCTTCAGGAACTCGAGCAAACGCCCCTGGGCCGGCGCATCGATCGGTGCCGCCTGCGGCGGCTCCATGGGTTCCGTCTGGGCGGGCAGAGCAGAGATCGTCGAAGGTCCTCGCGGTGCGGGAGTAACTGTCACTGTCTGCTCCGGGGCGGTCGGGGCGTTCTGGCTCTGGGCATCTTCCCAGGAGGACCACGGGGCGAACAGCCGGATGTCCACCCGCCGGGCCCTGGCAAGGGCCTCCGGGCTTGCCTTCTCGCCAGCACCTAGCGCCTCCGTGCCCATGGAGATCGCTCTCAGCTGGCGCAGCTCGATGCCGTGACGTTGCATGAGATAGCGCGTCACGGCCTCTACGCGTTCGCGGGCGAGCTCGCGATTGTATCGGTCGGTCCCGCGCGAATCGGCAAAGCCTTGTAGCTCAAGGACCGCGTTGGGGTCCGCCGTGAGAGCCTTGGCCACGTCGTCGAGCTCGTTGACGTCCTGGCTTCGGATTTCAATCCGAGCGGAGTCGAAGTAGACGGATTTCGTGTCCAGGAGCCTGTACCTGTTGCGACTCGCGACGCGTTGCGAAAGCCGGGCTTCGACATCGCGCGCGGCCCCTGTCGCCTGGTCTGCCCTGTTCTCGGCGCTGCTCGCGCGAGCGCCCACCTCACTCATCCGCAAGTCGAGACCGTTGAGCCGCTGGTCGGCAACGTCGATCGCCTGGCGGCTCTCCCCGGTGCGATCCGCCGTCTCACGCAGCTTCGTCTCCGTCGCGGTCATCTGCTGGGTGAACTTGCTCTCCGTCTCACTGACCTGCTTCTGTACAAAGCTCTTCGTCGCGCAGGCGGAGCCGAGCACGGCGACACCGCCGCAGAGGAACAGGGAAGCCAGTCGTTGTGTCATGAACCGCTCTCCTTCGTCAAGAGTTCGCCGATGTGAGCCGTACTTCGTCCGGGCGCTGGTACGATGAGCAGACTCCTCACGCGAGCCCGAGGCCGGCGCGGGCAATCAGAAACCAGGGCGGTGGTTGCCGAGCTCCTGACGAAACTCGGCATGGCGGGCCGCGTGCTTGCCTCGGGGCGGTGACGGCAACCTGCGGCGTCCATGGCGATTCAATGCAAGCGTAAGGACGCGGCGAGAGGATTTCTATGAGGTTCTCACCCGAATCGGATCAGGGAAGATCCTTTAACCCCTTCGTTCACCCGGACTCCGCCCCGGAAGTTGCCTCGTTGCTTGGTTTCGCCGCTCCTCTTTCGAGAGGACGCTGGCGGCCCTTTCCTCGCGACTGCCGAAAGGTCTTGGTAATGAGCGCGCGCCCCTTTCGCCGTGAGCTCGACCAGAGTAGCGCCCGATCGGAGTGAGCATTCCCGGCAGCGCCGAGCGCCATTTGACAGAGCATCTGTTTGGCCAGATCCTCTGGTGCGTCGAGCGACTCGCGTGGCCCTCGAGTCCGCCGGAGCCAGGCTAAGCCCGTCCCAAGCCAGTTCCCGGGAGGTCAGTCATGACGACTGCGCTACGGAATACCGGAATCGAGCCGGTGGGCGAGATGCCGTGGGGTACCCACTTCTGCCATTTCTACGAGACCAAGGACGATCTGCTGGAGACCCTGCTCTCCTTCTTCAAGGTCGGCCTCGAAGCCGGCGAGTTCTGTGCGTGGGTTGTCTCCGAGCCCCTCACTGAGGAGGAGGTCTGGCAGGCTTTGGACCGCGCGGTTCCCGGCCTGGGCCGCTACGTCGCCGACCAGAGCATTGAGGTCTTGAAGGCCCGGGACGTGTATCTGGCGGGAGGAGAGATCAATCTCCATCGGATCATCAGCAACTGGAGCGCGAAGCTCGAGCGGGCGCTGTCCCGAGGCTACCAAGGCATCCGGGTGAGCGGGAACACCGCCTGGCTCGAGCAAAAGCAATGGCGAGACTTCATGGAATACGAGACGGAGCTGAACCGGGGCATTGGCGATCAGCCCATGCTAGTGCTTTGCACGTATCCGCTCACGACGTGCGGCGCCACCGAGTTCCTCGATGTGGCGGGCACGCACCAGTTCGCCGTTGCCAAACGTCGGGGCCGCTGGGAAGTGGTCGAGACGCCTCAGCTCACGCAGGCGAAGGCGGAGATCGCCCGGCTCAACCAGGATCTCGAGCAGCGGGTGCTCGAGCGGACGACGGAGCTGGAGGCAGCGATCGGGGACCAGAAGCGGGCCTCGGAGGCTTTGCAGGAGGCCCAGAAGGCACTGGCGCATGTCACGCGGCTCACCACCATCAGCGAGCTGACCGCATCGCTGGCCCATGAGGTGAACCAGCCGCTCGCCGCCATCGAGGCGAACGCCACCGCGAGCCTGTGCTGGCTCGATCACACTCCGCCCGCGCTCGACGAGGCCAGACAGGGAATGCAGCTGGTGATTCGGGACGCCCAGCGGGCGGGCGATGTGATCGCGCATGCGCGTGCGCTCGTGAAGAAGTCGGGCGGGGAGAAGTCCCTCGTGGGCGTGGATCAAATGATCCGCGAGGTGCTCAGCCTCGTCCAGCCCGAGGTGCAGAAGCACGCGGTCGTCGTCGAGGAGGCCCTGGCCGACGGTCTTCCCCCAGTGCTGGGAGACCGGGTCCGGCTGCAGCAGCTTGTCCTGAACCTGATCATGAATGGGATCGATGCGATGGCGGAGGTGACGTCGCGCCCGCGCCGGATGCTCATCTCCTGCGAGCGTGATCAAGGAGAGGACGGCGGCCCGGGCATCCTCGTCGCCGTGCGGGACGCCGGTGTCGGCGCTGCGGCGGATGACCTCGAGAAGCTCTTCGATCCTTTCTTCACGACCAAGCGGGATGGCCTGGGGATGGGGTTGTCGATCGGCCGTTCCATCGCTGAGGCTCACGGAGGACGGCTGTGGGCCAGCCGCAACGCGGATCATGGGCTGACCTTCCATCTGCTGGTTCCGGAGACGAGCAACCACGGTCTGACCCCGTCGCCGCAGTAGAGGACCGAGATTTTGACGCTCGCGTTGACGTCGATCGACGTGCCAACGCTCGAGCGTCAACGGTAACCGGGAAGATCCACATATCCGATTCCTGCGCGCCCAGTCGTCTCCGTGGTCGGCGCTGTGGTAGTTGCACACACTGCCGGGGTCTCGGGTGGGGTGCCCGCACAGAGCGCAGAGACCCATGATGCGAAGCCAGCGCCGACATCGTCCATGTGCTTACGAAGATGTCGCCTCCCGAATGGTTTCACGGGCTCGGCAGACGGCTCTCCTCGCAGAATGGCATCCGACCCCGGCGAGGCCCGCATTTTACATGCATGCACATACTACCCGTGCGTGAGCTCGTGAATCGAGTTGGCATCGGCCGGCGTCTGAAAGGCCATGGAGCAGTCATGATGAGAGCGATGCGCGCGGAGTCATTCACAGGGTACGGAGGGCTGAAGCTGGTCGAGGTGCCAAAACCTCGTCGAGCCGATGGAAGGGTGCTTGTCCGGATCACCGCAGCAGGCGTCACTCCGCTGGACCACACCATCCTGTCGGGCGGGTACCCACGAGCGACGGCGCCTTTGACACTGGGGAATGAGGGTGCAGGTGTCGTGGAAGATCCCGGCGACTCGGTGTTCTCAGAGGGCGCCCGGGTCATGTTCACCGGCGCGTACGGTGTCGCCGAAGACGGCACCTACAGCGAGTGGATTGCGGTGCGTGAGGAGGATCTGTGCATCATCCCGGACACCATCGATGATGTAGCCGCCGGCGGCATGCCGGTCGCCTATCTGACGGCGCAGATTACGCTCACGCAAGCGGGCTTCGGGCCAGGTAAGACCGTCCTGGCGCCGGCCATCGGCGGCGCGGTCGGTAACGCCGTCACCCAGTTGGCTCGCGCTCAGGGCGCGGCGAGAGTTATTTCGACGACGACCAACCCGGCCAAAGCCGAGCAGGCACGGGCCCTGGGTTTCGACAACGTCATCGATCTCTCCGCGGAGAGTCTCACTGAGGGCGTCGCTCGCCTGACGGGAGGCCGCGGAGCGGATATCGTCATCGACAGCGTGGGCGGTGCCCTGACGGGTCACGCGCTCGCCACGCTTGCCCTCGGTGGCGTTCTGACCTCGCTGGGATACTCGGCTGGGCGCACGACGACGATCGATGTCACGGACTTGATCTGGAAGCGCGCGAGCATGAGCGGCTTCTCCCTGTTCGCGCAATCGCGAGCGATCAAAGCGGCCGCCTGGGCCACCATCCTGCCACTGTTGACGTCGGGAAGGGTGAAGCCGGTCGTCGAACGAGCGTACAAGCTCGACGAGGCCGCCGAAGCTCTCCGCCATCTAATCGAAAACCGGCCCTTCGGCAGAGTGGTGTTGGCGGGGTAGTGCACGAGCGGCAAGGCGGTGATCGCGCCAGAGGCCTCGTCGATATCGCGGCCGGCCCGGGCGTCCGACCTCTGAAGGAGAGCCGCACGCGACGGGTCGGCCTCAAGGCTCCGGACGGCCTCTGATCCCGCGGCCTACCCTTGGCTGAGGATGAGATCCGAGCGATCGTATTCCGGGCTCGCGCCGGTCGCAGCCGGCTGCACGTCTAGGGGCTCGCGCGAGGAGGGTATCGCGTCGCTTGCCTTCGCAGGTTCGCTGACGGCGGCTCCATCTTTTGTACGAGAGTTGCTGGACGCCTTCTCGAGGGCCCAGCCCGTACCCAGCACCGCCAGCATCACAAAGGCACTGAGACCGATCGTCCGCCGAGTCCTGTTCATCGTCCTATCCTCCTCCGCGAAACCGAGAGTCCGTCGCAGCGCACGGCGGAGACCAGCGACCCATGTCGACGGCCGTACCGCCTGCGACCTCCAGGGTTGGCAACAACGGTGCCAAGGGGAAAGGCGGCGAGAACAAGCTGCGGACGGCCACCACGCGCTCGTCGATTCCGGACATGGGGCCCGGTGCGGCACGGGGAGCCGTCTCAGAAATGCTGCAGGAGAATCTCCGCCGAGCTGGGACAGGTCGGAGAACTTTGCGTGCGATAAGGCGGCGATTTCGGTGATGTCCTCGGCTCGAACACGGTCCTATTGAGAGTGATTGCCTTGGCCGCGGAGGCAGTCGCCATGCGAGCCCGGCCAGCGGGTTCTCGCACGGCGCCAGCGTCGCGGACCAGCACGAGAAGGCTCCGAACCCGTACGTCGCGCAAGAATGGACGCCCCGGTAGGTTCGCGTGATCAATCGGGCGTTGTGCCTGACGACCCCCGAAATGCCCTGCCCGGCCGAGAGCCATCCGGATTTCGATCTCGTTCGTCGGCGCGCTTGACTTCGGCCGCCAGCGGCGCGATCGTGGCGCCCGGCGGGGGCGGGGGTAGCGGGCGCTCCACCAAACCCGGGACACGACCAGACGTCGCCGTGAGTTAAAGTAACGGCGACTCGCTGAGAGAGGAGATCGCCATGCCGCTCCATGAAAGAGGCCCTGTCCGCATCCACTACGAAGAGGTCGGTTCCGGCTTCCCCCTGCTGCTCATCCCGGGCGGCGGGCTCAATTCAGCCCTCTCATCCTGGCAGACAGCCTCGCCCTTCAACCCGATGGAAAGGTACAAGGACGACTTTCGCTGCATCTGCGCTGACCTGCGCAACGCCAACCCCGGTCGGTCCAGCGGCCCGCTGGAGATCGACCGCCCCTGGGACGCCTACGCGGACGACCAGCTCGGGCTGATGGACCACCTCGGCATCGGGGAGTTCATGGTGATGGGCTTCTGCATCGGCGGGCCGATGATTCACAACCTCATTCGGCGGGCTCCGGAGCGCGTCGTCGCGGCCGCGATGATGCAACCCAGCGGCTTCAGGCCTGAGCTCCCGGATCTCTTCTACCAGAACAACATGAAGGGCTGGGGGCCGCCGCTTTGTGAGAAGCGCTCCGACGTCACGATGGACATGGTCCACAACTTCCTCACCAGCATGTACACCAAGCGCGCCGACTTCGTGTTCACCGTGTCGCGCGATTTCGTGCGCTCCATCAAGACGCCGCTGTTGATCGCGCCTGACGACGTGCCCGCGCACCCGTACAAGGTCGCGATGGAGGTGGCCAGCCTCGCCCCGAACGCCGAGGTAACCATCTATCCCTGGAAGGATTCGCAGGAACACATCGACGAAGTCGTGGAGCACGCGCGGCGCTTCCTCAAGGCACACGAACCCGTCACAGCCGGACGTCAAGGCCGCTAACAGGAGAGTCCACAGCATGTCACAGAAGACTGCGCTAGAGGACGTGAAGGTCCTTGATCTGACCCAATTCGAGGCCGGAACCTCGTGCACCGAGGCGCTCGCATGGCTGGGGGCCGATGTCATCAAGGTCGAGAATCCCCGGGGCGGCGACCAGGGGCGCGGTGCGTCCACCGACACGCAGGGGGTGGATTCGCACTACTTCATGCTGCTCAACGCCAACAAGCGGAGCGTCACGCTGAACCTCGGCAGCCCACGCGGTCGCCAGATCTTCACGGACATGCTGAAGAAGGCCGACGTCATGATCGAGAATTTCGCCCCCGGCGCCATCGAGCGTCTGGGCTTCGGCTACGACGTTGTCCGGGAGATCAATCCCCGGATCATCTACGCGCAGGTCAAGGGCTTCGGCGAAGGCCCCTACGAGAACTACGTGAGCTTCGACATGATCGCGCAGTCCGTCGGCGGAGCCCTGAGCCTCACGGGCACAACGGAGACCGAGCCCCTCAAGCCCGGACCGACCATCGGCGACACGGGCACCGGGCTGCACTGCGCGATCGGCGTCCTGGCCGCCCTGCATCAGCGCGAGCGCACGGGACGGGGCCAGCAGATCAAAGTGGCCATGCAGGACGCCGTGATCAACTTCAGCCGGATCGCCTTCGCGCGCCAGGCCGCCAGCGGCAAGGCCGCGGTGCGCTCGGGCAACCGGAGCGCGCTGGGCACGACGGCGCCCAGCGGCCTCTACAAGTGCAAGGGCGGTGGCCTCAACGACTACTGCTTCATCTACACCACCCGCGCCGGCAACCGGCACTGGGACCGGCTGTTGAAGGCCATCGGCCGAGCGGAGCTGATCGGTGACGAGCGCTTCAACTCGCCGGAGCGACGCTGGGCCAACCATGACGAAGTGGATCGCATCCTGACCGAGTTCACCCAGAGCCGTACCAAGGCCGAGGTCATGCAGGTCCTGGGCGATGCCGGCGTCCCCGCCGGGGCCGTGTACGACACGATGGAGATCGCGCAGGATCCCGCGATCCAGAAGCGCGAGATGATCGTGACCGTCGACCATCCCAAGCGCGGCAAATTCACGCTGCCCGGGTGGCCGGTGAAGATGTCAGACTCCCATGTCGCGGTGGACCGTTCACCGCTTCTCGGCGAGCACAATGCCAAGATCTATTCCGAGTGGCTGGGCTTGACCGTGCGGGATCTGGAGGATCTCAAGGCCCAGGACGTCATCTGATAGCTTGCGCGACGGCTCCTCGCCGCGCCCGTGTAACGGCGTGCGGCGCGCGAGGAGCCGCCGAAGCTCCGCCTTCGCCAAGACCGGGAGATCAGCATGCCGGACTACATCCCTAGCCCCAGGCAGTGGGTGCGCGATCAAGTCGAGCTCTACGAGCGCAGTGGTGGGACCGAGGGCACGACTCTCCGAGACACCGGGCTGCCGGTCATCGTCGTCACGCACACCGGCAACAAGACCGGTGCAATTCGTAAGACTCCGCTGATGCGCGTCACGGACGGCGCCAGCTATGTCCTTGTCGGCTCGATGGGAGGAGCGCCGACAAACCCGGTCTGGGTTCACAACCTGCGCGCGAACCCCGACGTCGAGATCCGTGACCACACCGTGGCACAGCCGATGCGGGTTCGCGAGGTCAACAACGCGGCGGAGCGAGCACGGCTGTGGAAGCTGGCGGTCGCGGCGTATCCGCCGTACGAGGACTACCAGGCGAAGACCACCCGCCAGATCCCCGTCTTCCTCGCGGAGCCCCGCGGGCGATAGAGCACAGAGAGAGACCAGCGCAGCTCACGGCAGCGCGTAGACGCTAACAGCTCCGCCGGGCCGACGGCTCGACAAGACGGCGAGGCGTCCCCCGACAAGGAGCGCATCCACCGCTCGGCCCTCTTCTGGAGGGAGATTCAGCTGGATGCCTCGTTGTCTGTCCTCGTCGAGGATCAGGACGGCATTGGCCGCCGTCATGCCCAGGAGCCGGTTCTTGAAGAGCCCCACCTTCCAGGTGGAGGCGGGCAGGATCGCCGGCATCTCCGGCTCGGGCAGCCCGTCTCGGAAGGCCCACACAACTCGTTCCGTCGTTCCGTAGCCCAGGCACACGACCATCTGGTCAGCAGCGGTCATGCATCGGATGACGGAGGAGGCGCTGGCGAGGCGGCGGTCGCCGGCTGGACCTCGGTGCCAGATCTCGGAGTCGAACGGCACGTGGCCGAGCAAGGTCGGAAGCAGAATCGGAAGCAGGGGCCAGCGCCAGTACCAGTCGCCGCGAAGCCGGGTACGCACCTCGAACGCGCTCTCGAGGCCTGTCACGGCCCAGGCCGACCGCTCGTCCGATTCGGAGGCGAGTGCCCATCGCTTCACGCGGGTCTCCTGGTGCCCGACGACACCAGCGACCGCGACGATAGTGGACTCGGATTCGGGCGCGTTGCCGATGACGGTCCACGCGCCAGTCTCGGGAGAGGCCGTGACTTGAGCACCCATCATGTCGGGCAAGGTCACGCGCCACGCCGGTGCCGCTGAGCCGCCGCTGATCAGCGCGAGCCGAAGCGTGTTGTCCTCGCGCCTCAAGACGACGAGTCGTTCATCGTCGAGGAAGGCGAGGTCGTCGGCCGCCAGCTCCCACCCGTCGTTGGCTGCGCCAAGCACCCGAAACGCCCACGGCGCCTCCGCGGCCATGCGACTAGCGACACGAACTGCCAGGCGTCGACCCGACGGTGAGCTGCGCAGGTTGGTCCCGGGTCGCTCCAGCTCGGTCCGGTGGAGGAGCGTCGGGGTGACGTGCTGCCAGTGGATCGCCGATCGCACGCTCGGCCAGGCGGCGCCAAGTCCGAGCGGCACGATCCCGACGATCACGAGGGCGATCCCAGCCCAGCGTACCCACCGGCGGTCGCGCGCAAGCAATGCCGCACCGGCGCCGGAGGCCGCGATGAAGACACTCGGGACGGTCGCCATCAATCCCCAGTGGTCGAGTGGCCGAGGATCGCTCCGGTACAAGAGCGGGAACAAAGACGCGACCGCCACGACCGCCAGCGCGCCCGAGGTCACGGCCGGGACCCGGCGGTACGGATCGCCGGCGTTCTCTTGACCGCGCCGCACGAGCAGGAGCGCGGCCAGCGCGACCGCGCTCAGAAGTGCCAGCAAGACCGCGGTCGGAGCCGGCGCTTCCGCGCTCGGATCACCCCGACTCGCCGCGAGGAGAGCGGCGCCGATCGACGCGACCGCCAGGGCCGCCAGCGGTGCCACGTGTGGTCGGATGAGTGCGATGAGCCCGGCCACGAAGACGCTGAGCGCGCTGCTGGCGACGAGGGCCGCCATCATGCCGACCGCCGCCACGGCGCGCACGAGCAGGGCCGGCCAGCGCGTCGGCGCGGAGCGGTGCGCCAGGAAAACGTCGACGACGTCGAGCGCGCTCTGCACCACGCCCACGTCCTCGGGGCGCAGCGGGACTGACCAGGTGCTCCCAGCCCGCTCGGCGGCGACGAGGAAGATCCTGTCACCGGACCCGGGACGCACGCGTAGCTCGACCAGCTCGGAATAGCGCCAGCCTTGAGACCTGGACGCGTGCTCGCGCAACGCAGTCGCCTCGATCGGGGTACCGACGGCAACTCCTTCGAGCCACTCGGCCCGCTCGGAATCGAGTACGACAAAGGTGCCGGTCGTGGCGGTTGGTATGACAAGCGGTCGATCGAACCGTGCGGGCGTGGTATTGGCAACGGCACGGATGGCCTGGACACGGCGAGCCAGGCTCGGATGCGAAGCGTGTCGCTCGAAATCGAGGGCCCAGCGCCGAGGCAGTTGCGCCAGCGCGTGGAGCTTGACGAGGGCCCTGATCAGCGCCTCCGGATCACCGCACAGCTCGACAGCGCGCAGATCGCTCTCCGCCTCGTGCTTCTGGCGTGCGGCGCCCAGCATCAGGAGGCCGATGCCCACCGCCACCACGCAGGCGGACTCCAGAAAGTGAGGCAACGCGAGCATCCACTGGTCGAGGAGAGGGACGACCGCGACCGTGAGCCCGATGATCGCCCACATCGTGACGCGCGCGCGCAGCAGGCGCTTGCCGTCGAAGTGCTCGAGGTGCGCGACCTCGTGCGCGAAGATGGCGGCGACCTCGTCGGGCTCGAGCAGCTCGAGCAATTGGTCGCCGAAGAGAACGGTTCCACGTTGTCGCGCGGGCAGTGCGAACGCGTTGACGACGCGTCCGCCGGGGAAGCCGAATCGCAGCACCTGCGGGTCGGCCGCCCGCGCCCGGGCCACGATGGCGGCGAAGCGCGGCCCCAGATCTTCGCGCGATAGCGGGCGGGCGTCGAGGACGAGCCGCAGAATCTGTGCGTAGAAGATGTTCCACAGGACGAGCGCGACGGCGAGCAGAGCCGCTACGGGCCACCGCGCCGCGCCAGCCGCGGAGATGATCGCCGGCGAGAAGGCGAGCAAGGTCCAGATGCCGAACGCGGCGAGCCACCAGCGTGCCGACGAGAGGAGATAGCTGGCCAACCCCCGGCGCTCCTCGTGCAGGACCTTGTGAGCCGGAAAACCGCCCACGTACAAGCCGAGCAGCGGGAGAACCAGCAGCCAGGGGGTGTGCGGACTGACGAAGAAGATGACGCCGACTGCGGCCCCCATAACCTGAACAAGGCGGTAGGAGCGCGCGACGATCCGTTCTGGCAACGCCGGGTCATCGCGACGGACCAGCAGCCGGCGGCCGGTCCACCACGCCACGACACCGGGAAGGGCGGCCGCCATGAGGGACACGAACGTCCACATGTCTATCGATCGTAACGTGGTCGATTTGCAATCCCGACACGATCGGTGGGCTCGTTAGAACCGACCGGTGGGTCGCACACTTGCGCAACGCTTTATGGCGCAACCCAGCGGCTTCAGGCCTGCGGTCCCGGACCCGTTCTCGGATCATCACCTTCGTGATCCCGTGAGTGGGCCGCACGGGTTCGGGCGGGTGGTGAAGTCGTCGCGGTCGTGAAAAATCGGCCGTAGCGCTTTCGCGATTGCGCCCTAGCCGGTGTTGTGGAGTTGCCCCGGTTTGGTGGAGGGTGAACTGCTTTCGAGAATACTCACCGCAGCGACTCCGAGGGGGATAGGGAGATAGCACCCTCCTGGTCGATCGTCGATCCTGCGGGCACTGTGCGATCGTCTCTCACGTGCGTCCGCTCAAAAATCATCGGCGACAGATGCTCGAGCGCGGAATGACGGCGTCGGGGATTGTACCAGCCTTCGATGAAGTCGAAGACCGCGAGGCGCGCGTCGGCCTGCGTGCGGAAGTGCTGCCGATCGAGCAACTCGCACTCGAGGGTCGCGAAGAAGCTCTCGCACAGCGCGTTGTCGTACGCGTCGCCGACCGAACCCATGGACGGCCGGACGCCGGCCTCGCGACACCGCTTGCCGAAGGCCACCGAGGTGTACTGGCAGCCCTGATCCGAGTGATGAATGACGTCCGTCGGCCGACGCTGCGCGACGGCCATATCCAGCGCGGCCAGGACGAGCTCAGTCCGGAGATGGGCTTCCATCGCCCAGCCGATCACGCGTCGGCTCCAGACATCGAGGACGACGGCGAGATAGAGGAAGCCGGCCCAGGTCGGCACGTAGGTGATGTCCGCGACCCACAGCTGATTCGGGCCCGCGCTGGTGAACTGGCGGTCGACGAGATCCGGCGCCGGCCGGGCCGTCTCGTCGCGCACCGTCGTGCGGAACGGCTTCCGCCGGCTCACGCCCTGCAGCCCGGCGCCCCGCATCAACCGGGCCACCC
>Ga0209055_1000369_pt1 | contig 32161 bp, 25 predicted proteins | sample GraSoiAngelo_110_FD_185875 | JGI IMG/M metagenome (GOLD analysis project Ga0209055, IMG submission 185875) | Grasslands soil microbial communities from the Angelo Coastal Reserve, California, USA - 14_0903_12_30cm (SPAdes) (version 2) | ecosystem: Environmental > Terrestrial > Soil > Grasslands ... | reverse complement strand
CGACCGAAATCCTGCGTGAGCTCGTCGGTGATGACCGAAACTCTGAAAGGAGAGTTCATATGGCATATCCGAGCTTTTCTTGGAGATACCTCTTGCTGAGAATCGCGGAGTCTTTTGGTGTCCCGGTTTTATCGGGCACGGTGTCCAGTTCAACGATCGCCCAGCCGCGAAAACCGACTTGGTGGAGGGCCTTGAATATGCCGGGCAGATCCACTTGGCCGCGGCCGAGTTCCACGAAACGGTATGAGCGCTTCGCCTCGGCCGCGTCCGATGATGGCGACCGCTCGACATCTTTGAGGTGCAGAAACAGCAGCCGGTCGTGGTAGCGCTCAATCGCTTTTACGGGATTGCCGCCGCCCTGAAAGTAGTGGGCCACGTCGAGTTCCAGCTTTGCGTAGCGCGGATCAGCCGCTTCGAGGATCCAATCCACCTCCTCCGGGCGCTCGCCGAGCGCGTTCATGTGGTTGTGATATCCAAGCGAGATACCTAGATCAGCGCTGCGTTTGCCGATCTCGGTGAGCAGCCGGCCGAGCCGCCTGTAATCGTCCCGCGTTACGGCTGGCCCCTTTGGTCGCTCATCGATGACCTGCAGGTACAGCCCGCCCACGTCATGCACAAACTTGGCGTGTCGCGTGTGCTTGGCCAGCTCCTCGGATTCAATCGCCGGATCGATACGCACGTTCCCGCTCGACAGGGCAACCATCGTGAGCCGGTGCTTTTCGAGCAGCTCGCGCAGCGCGCCAGGTTGATCCCCAAACTCCCGCAGAACGTTCGAGCGCAACTGGATTCCCCGGAAGCCCACCGCGGCAATGTCTTCGATCGCCTGCCGGTCATCGCCGCCCCAGGTTATCGCGGCATAGCCAAAGCGGATCTCGGCTGGCGCCGGGCTGATCGGGTTTTCGAAGTACGAGAGGTCGACTGGCGGGTACAGTGGCTCGAAGTGTGCAAGCGTCTGGTCCGGCAGGAAAGACGCCGCGACCACCGCGCCCAAGCCGGTAACAAATTCTCGACGAGATAACCGAGACAACATGCTGAGCTCCTCGTTTTAGCTTCACCTAAGTAGGCGGGCGTCCGCACTTGCTCCGCCCGATCGTTCGATGGAGTTAACCCGCAGACTCCCGCAATCTTGGCTAGCGGCCATCCCCTACTGAGGTTGCGGCGCGCGCCCCTTTGAGTTCGCTCCGCGCTTCTTTTACAACCTCGACGAATTGGCGGGCGCGCTGAGTTATCAGACGATCCTCTCCGTCCCGCAATGCCTTCGTGTCAACCAGATCGGTGCCGACGCCAAGCGCGATCGCCCCTGCCAAGATGAAATCAGCAGCCGTTTTCAGTGATACGCCGCCCGTCGGTACCAACTGAATGTGAGGCAATGGCGCCTTCAGCGCTTTGATGTAGCTCGGTCCTCCAAGCGCTCCAGCTGGAAAGACTTTCACCCAATCGGCACCAGCGGACGACGCGGTGACGACTTCGGTGGGAGTCATCGCCCCGGGTATGACCACGATCCCGTATCGATGGCAGCAGGAAATGGTATCGAGATTAAGCGCCGGACTGACGATGAATTGCGCCCCTGCCAGGATGCACTGGCGCGCGGTGACTTCGTCGAGCACGGTTCCAGCGCCGACTACGGCTTTCGACCCAAGCTTTTGTGCTACTTCTTCGATAATACGGATTGCTCCTGGAACCGTCATCGTAATCTCCAGAACGGAGATGCCACCTGCCCGGATCGCGTCAATGGCCCGCAGCGCGATGTCCGCCGATTCGGCGCGCACAACCGGGATTACGCCGATTTCCGCGATGTGTTGCATGATTTCGGATTTGTTCATAGCTCGCCCCCGCTCTCCTTGAGAGCGATCAGGACTCAGCGCGCAACGCGCGCGCTGGCGCCCTTCATTACTTTGTCCACCTCAGCCAAGGTAGCCATCGTGGTGTCGCCTGGCGTAGTCATTGCCAGCGCTCCGTGTGCCGCGCCGCACTCGACTGCCCACTGCGGCCCTCGCCCGGTCATCAAGCCGTAGATCAACCCCGACGCGAACGAATCGCCGCTGCCGATGCGGTCATAGATCTCCAGGTTCTCCCGCGCCGCCGAACGGTATAGCTCGCCTTCGCAATAGCACACCGCGCTCCAGTCATTTATGGTGGCTGTCTTTGCGTGCCTCAGCGTGACCCCTACGATCTTGAGGTTGGGGAAATTTGCCACGACTCGCTCGATCATGCGGCGAAAACTTTCCACATCCAACTTCGAAAGATTCTCATCCAGGCCCTCGACCGTGTAGCCGAGCGCAGCGATGAAATCTTCTTCATTCCCGAACATCACGTCTGAGCATGCTGCAAGTTCTCGATTCACCTGTTGGGCGCGCTGGCGCCCGCCGAACGACTTCCAGAGCGATTCTCTGTAGTTCAGGTCATAGGACACGGTCACCTCATGACGTTTCGCGGCATGGATCGCCTCCTTCGCCAGCAAGGGTGTGGTTTCGGACAAGGCGGCGAAAATCCCGCCGGTGTGAAACCAGCGCGTTCCCTCCTGACCGAATATCTGTTCCCAATCGATGTCGCCCGGGCGCAGCTGCGAGACTGCGGTGTGACCTCGGTCCGAACAGCCCAGGGCGGCGCGTAACCCAAAGCCGCGTTCCGTGAAATTGAGGCCATTACGCACGCTGCGTCCCGCGCCGTCGTAAGGCACCCACTTGATGTGCGACTGGTCGACGCCACCCTGGTAGATCAGATCCTGAACCAGCCGCCCGACCGGGTTGTCAGCTAGCGACGTAACAATTGCGGTGTCCATGCCAAAGCACCGCTTCAGCCCCCGGGCCACATTGTATTCGCCGCCTCCTTCCCACACTCGAAACTCGCGCGTCGTGGCGATCCGGCAATCGCCGGGGTCCAATCGGAGCATTACCTCGCCCAGACTTACCAGGTCCCAGCGGCAATTCCCTTTCGGTTTGATTTGCAACTTTGCCCTGTCAACCATACCACCGCCGCCTCATAAGAATGATCAATCCAACTGCTCCGCCTCAATGTGAGCAGGTTCGAGCTTCGGCGCGAGCAGGTGAATCGCGCTTAGAGCAACCAGATATGCCGATCCAGCTATGATGAATGCCGGCAGAAATGAGCCCGTCCATTGGAGCGCGTAACCAACCACTTTTGCGATCAGCATCCCGCCGACCGCGCCCGCCATGCCCCCGATCCCCACAACCGACCCCACAGCCCGGCGCGGAAACATGTCCGAAGCGAGAGTAAACATGTTCGCAGACCAACCTTGATGTGCTGCCGCCGCCAAGCCTACTAGTCCCACGGCCAACCACAAATGCGAAACCTTCGAGGCAAACACGATCGGCACAACGGCCAACGCGCAAACCAGCATTGCCGTTTTGCGGCCGGCATTCACAGTCCATCCCCGCTTTATCAAGGACGATGAGAGCCAGCCACCTCCTATACTGCCTACGTCAGCGATGAGGTAAATCGTGACCAGTGGAAGCCCCATGTTAAGCAACGTTATGCCGTGTCTCTTGTGGAGAAAATCGGGGACCCAGAACAGATAAAGCCACCAGATCGGATCGGTCATGAACTTGCCGACCGCAAACGCCCATGTTTGCCGGTGCGGGAAGAGGCTGCCCCAGGCGATCTTGGCCGTGGGCTCCGGCGGGTCGCTTCGAATATGAGCCAGCTCCGGTTTGGAAACGCGCGCGTGGCGCTCCGGCGGGCCGTAGATGGCCAGCCAGGCGATGAGCCATAGGAAGCCTATTGCGCCAGTAGCGATGAATGCCCATCGCCATCCATAGCTGTATGTGATCCAGGGGACAACCAGCGGGGTCGTAAGAGCGCCGACATTGGTGCCGGCATTAAAGATGCCCGTGGCCAGGGCGCGCTCTTTCCTGGGAAACCATTCCGCTACCGTCTTGATAGATGCTGGGAAGTTACCCGACTCGCCTAATCCAAGCGCGAAGCGTGCTGCGCTGAAGCCCAGCACCGAGCGTGCCAGCGCGTGTGTCATCGCCGCGACGCTCCACACCAGCACCGCAAGTGAAAATCCTTTGCGGGTCCCCAGCCAATCCATCACCCTGCCCACCAGGAGTAGACCCATGGCATAGGCCAGTTGAAACGCGAATACGATATTGCTGTAATCAATCTCATTCCATCCGAGCTGGCTTTCCAGGGTCGGCTTTAGAATGCCGATGACCTGTCGATCGATGTAGTTAATGGTCGCCGCAAAAAATAACAACGCGCAGATCGACCAGCGGTAGTGCCCGCTGCGAGCTGATAGATGCGTTTGCGTTGCGGGCGGATCCAGCGCGGCAACCTCAGCCGTGCTTCCCGCTCCAATCACCTCAGCGGTAATCGAATCTGCCCTTCTGGAGTTGTTGGATGGCGACACGCGACCCCTTTCGCTCTCGCGACTCCCAGGGTTTCTTTGACTCCTTAGCGTCTTACTTCCGGCTGGCTTCTAGTCCGGAGCCACCTTGAGCAAAGCCGGGTTGGACATTCACCACACCGAACTGGCGGTCCTCCACCTCGCGATGCGCGGCCATCATCCACACGAAGTTGATTGGATGGCCAGGAACAGCCACGTTCGGGTGATAGCCTCCCGGGATCAGCACCGCATCTCCTTCCCGCACGATTCCGACAAACTCCGGCTCATTCGGATCGGTATAAACCAACTGTACGGCGAAGCTGGGCGCCGGCATGTGGTGGTACACGTACACCTCTTCCAGCATTGCAGCGTGCTCGTGCGGCGGCCAACTAGTCCAATTGCCCTCCTCCGAGGCCGTGAACCCGGCGAGGATGCGTCCCGCTTTCACGTTCTTGCCCAGCAGGATATTCACGGTCCTGCGAGCGGTGGGCCCGCCAGTGCTGAACTTCAGCGAGCTGTCCTTCTCGACGTCCGCGTACCGCACGAGTTGCAGCGGGTATCTGCCCTCAACCTCTGCCGAGCACTCGACCAAATCAGCCTGGTTGCTGGCCGCCACCTGGACCGATGAGTCGCGCGGAATATAGATGGAGTCGTAGCAGCCCAGCTCATGGGAGTTGCCATCCACCGCCACAATGCCGTGGCCTGACAGGCAAGTAAGGCCTGTTTCGCGCTCGCCGGTGGCGAACCTCACGGACGCCATGCCGGCATCAACGATGATTCGGCCGTAGGAGAGGTGCCTCATGGCGCTGTTGTTGGGGGTGACCGCCAGATGCCGTCCTTTGTGTGAAGCCGTGCGCCGAAAAATCAAATTTTGCGCTATAGCGATATGAGTCTTCATGACCAAGCTGCCTTCCGTACAGATCAGCGGGTTTTTCCAGAGCGGGACAATGGTACCCTCTTCGAACTGTTGTTGGAGCCGCCCTCTAGGCTCTCGAAAAAGCCCAGCTTTCCCGATATCTCCTTGCAAATGCTCACCAGCGATCCTGCGATCCGGTTTTGGGTTCCCAAGATGCGCCCCACCGGGCCGGATACACTGATCGCCGCAAGCACTCGACCGGTATGGTCAAATATAGGCGCACCGAGGCAGGCCACGCCAGGTTCGTTCTCCTCGTTGTCCAGCGCATAGCCTCGTCGGCGCACCGCCTGCAGCTCATTCCTCAGCGCTTGGTTTTCGGCCGCGGTCCGCTTTGTAGATTTGGACATCTGTTGAGCGGAGAGCAGGTTTGCGACCTCGGATTCGGGCAAGTGTGCCGCGATGGCTTTCCCGAGCGATGTCGAAAAGATAGGCATGCGGCTGCCGGCCCGCGCCGCCATCCGGAACGCCTGCGAGCTCTCCAAAATGTCGATATACAGGACTTCAGCGTCGTGGATAACACCCAGGTTCACTGTCTCATTGAATTGCTCATGAAGCTGGCGTATGAAGGGTTGCGCAATCCGCCTGAGATCTCTTCCCATGTGGGCCGCGCGCTCGAAGAGTTTTACGCCGAGCCTGTATCGCCCGCCATCCGCAATCTTTTCCACATACCCGCGCTCGGCGAGCGTGTGCAGCAGGCGGAAGCTCCGGCTCTTGTTGAGCCCAACCCGCCGGCTGATTTCGTTCAGGCTCAGCTCTTCCGAGTCGCGAAAAGCCTCCAAGAGGTCAAGAGCTTTCGCCACCGCCTCCACTACATATTGGTGATCCGTGGTTCTGGGTAGTTTCATATTTCGCGCAAGAATCGCATTCCGACATGCGAGCACGGAATACGATCCGAATCAAGACGCAAATGGCGCCGCTCGAACGCGTCGCGCACCGCGAGCGCGTCTTAGAAGGTTATTTTTGCGCCGAATTGGATCGATCGGTTGCCTCCACCTCCACCTCCACGTGTGCTGGTCACAAACCCGAAGCTGCTTGAGTTAATATTCGTGATCGGGTTGCTGAATTGAGGTGTATTCGTCACGCTAAAGGCTTCGGCACGAAACTCAAGGCCGGCGCGTTCTTTGATTGAAAACCGCCGAAATAGCGAAGCGTCCAGGTTAACGAACCCCGGCCCGCTAAACGCCAAGCGGGGCGCAGTCCCCAAGGCATTATCCGGACCTTTCGAAAATACGGTCGTGTCGAACCACGGATGGTTCGCGCCAATGCCATGCAATGTCGTGAAGGATCCGTTGAGGTTCGGCACCTGGCGGTTCCCGGGGGCGTTTAGAGCTCCCCCACCGTCGAAGATCAAAGGCGTACCTGTCATCAAAGTGAGAATGGTGCTGACCTGCCATCCACCGAGAAACTTGCTACCTACACCAGAAGCCAACAAGGTTTTCCCTTTCCCAAAGGGTAGCTCGTAGATCAAACTCTGTACGAACGTGTGCCTGCGGTCGTACTCCAGCGGGCCATAATTCCTGCGAAAATCGCCGATGTAGAACGCGAGTGCACCGACTGTACTGTTGATTGTGACTCCCCCGCCGTCCGTCTTGAACCCAAGCACCTTGCTGTAGGTATAGGCGGTGGTCATCAGGAAGCCGCCCGAGATCTTCCGATCGAACTTCATCTGAAGCGCGTGGTAATTCGAGCTGGTCCCCACGTGTTTGAGAGCGACGTCTCCTGTGATCCCCGTGGTCGGGAATAGGGCTCGTCCTCGCTGTCCCACTCCCGCAGCCCGAGCCGCGTTCAGATTAAAGACCGTCGGCAAAGCTACGCCGTGATTGCCCACGTACGCCATTTCCAGTACCAACTTTCCGGGCAGCGAACGTTGTAAGGCCAAATTCCAGGATTCGGCGTATGGCTCACGAAAATTCAGATTAACTACCGTGTATGCTTGATTTAAGAGGTTGCCTGTAACAGGGATAATCCCGTTCGAGGGAATCGTCGCTAGTATGGGCGGGGGGAATCCACTGGACATTGAGACAAGCTGCCCCGAGATAAGCTGCCGCGCTGGACTAAAGTCATTCAGGCCAGAAAATACGTTGTTTTGCAGCACTGGAAAGTCAAAAGCGTAGTCGTTGTCCGGGTACGGCGAGTAGCTGATGGCGAACCCCGCACGCACGACAGTCTTCTCGGTCAGGCGATAGGCAATGCCGAACCGCGGCGCAAAGTCCTTGTAGTGCGTTTTCCGCCCCAGGTCGAGTGGGTTGCTGCCAATCCCTGCAATGACAAGGCTGTTGGTAGTCGGATCATAGTTCGAGAACCGCCCCGGGCCCTTCGGCGTGAACGGCGGATAGAACTCCCAACGCAGCCCAACGTCCAGCGTCAGCTTCTGAGTGACCTGCCATTTATCCTGTACGTAGGTGAAAAGCTCTGTTCCTCGAAAAGTCTTGGCGGCTATCGGAACATCTCGGCCCACGGAATTGGGCCCGTCCACCAAGAAACCCGCAACTGTATTGACCTGAGTGTTCGTCTGGGAGCCGGGCTTCGCCGTGACCGAATTATTGAAGCGGAAGACGCCGCGCGGATTCTGGGACTGCCATTGTGCCAGGTCGTCGCGGACTCGGCGCACATCAACTCCCCACTTGAAGGTGTGGTTGCTCCGCGTCTTGGTCCAGTTATTGACGAAGTTGATGTTCGTTTCGCCGCGAACCCAGGGCAGGCTTGCGGAATAGCCAACCAGGCAATCGCCATTATTGTAGTTGGTAAAGCTAATACAGACGAGTCCGCTCGTATTCGGGTCGCCCAGGTTCGCGCCGGGGATGCCGATGTCATTCGAGGCGTTTGTGCCACGGTCGGTATTGTTCGCCACGTTCCGATAGTGGTTAACGCCGGCGCGGGCCTCTGTAATCAGGGTGGATGAAAAGATGTGGTTGTAACTGACTGCCGTGTCCCAAATACGCTGCGTTCCAGTCCCTGAGAAAGCGCCATTGGAGGGTCCGCCTGCCAGGCCGAAGATCGGCGTCTGGATAAGGTCCTGGTTCGAGAAGCTGAATCGCCCGGAGAGACGGTCATTCTGGCTGGCGTTGTGGTCAATCTTCACATCAAACGAGGTGGTATCTTTGATGAATTTCGTCGTCCCTTGAAAGTTGTTGGTGGCGGTGAGCGCCGCTCCGGGTACATTGGGAAGCGGCACCTTCGCCAAGATCGCCTTGGCGATGGGGCTGATTCGAGCCGGATCGATCACGTTTGGCTTGCCGTTAAACGAGAACTGGCTTCGACCGCTACCATCTGGAGCGCCAGTAGTTGGGTCAAAGATTTGCGTCGTCGTGCCACTGAAATCACCGTTGCGAAAGGCCAAGGGTGGCACCGTGGCCTGTTGGAACTGGCTCTGGTGGTCGTTGATTCGCTGGAAATCGCCAAAGAAGAAGGTCTTGTTCTTCCAAATGGGCCCGCCGGTATTGGCCCCGTAATAGTTGTAGACGCTTGGCTTCTTCGGTGTGACCTTGGGATTCTGGAAGAAGGGTAGCGCCGCTAGGGCGCTGATCCGGTTGAACTCGTACGCGGCACCGTGAAACTCATTTGTGCCTGACTTGAGGATAACGTTCGTCACTGCCCCACCGGCTCGCCCCAATTCTGCGTCGTAACTGCTGGTTGTAACGTCCACGGTCTGAATGGCTTCGATAGGGGGGATGTAGACCTGCAAGAGCCCCGTACGCTCGTTGTCGTCTACTCCTTCGAACTGCAGGTTGTTGGCCAGCCCAGATTGCCCATTCACCTCGGTCCTGAGGCTGTCCTGGGCGTTAAAGAATGCGGAGTGCTCCCGGTGGGCGCGAGTCGTCCCAGGCACCAGATTGAGCAAGCCCTGGAAGTTCCGGTTCATTGTCAGGGGAAGGTCTTCCACCTGCCGCGTTTCGATTTTCCGTCCGGTGTCTGCGCGATCGGTTTGCAGATTCGGGACTTCGGCAGTTACCTCGACCGTCTCGCTGAGAGCCCCGGGCTGCAGCTTCAGGTCCACGCGAACCGTGCTGTTCACCAGCACGTCCACTGCAGCGTGGACCTCCTTCTTAAAGCCTTGCTTCTCGACCGACACTTGGTACTGCCCCGGCGGCAGTTCCGCGAACACGTAATTTCCGCTTTCGTTCGTTACAATGCTACGCGTGCTCCCCGTGTTCACTTCCCGGATCTCGACTTTAGTCCCGGGCACTACCGCACCAGAGACATCAGTGACAGTTCCGAGCAGCGTTGCATTGACCGCCTGCCCTTGCAGCCGGCTGCTAGCGAACACCAGCAGCAGCCCGGTTACTAAAAGGATCGCTACACCCCACCACGTTGATCTCATGGCAACCTCCGTTTCGCCTATTGAAATAGGGTTGCATTTAGTGACGGAAGGCTGGCATGATTCGCTTTCTCTGTCAAGGCTGGGGTGAGAAGGCTGCGGGGCATGCCCGCGGGCCATCTGGCCTTGGCAGTGGGGTAGCGCAAGCTTATCATGCGACCTACCCATGCCGACCACGCTGGCCGGGATAAGACACACACGCAAGACAACAAAGGAGTACGGAAATGGCAGATAGCGCCATGGATCGCCGCAAGTTTCTAGGACTCGCTGCCAGCAGCGCCGCGTGGCTGGCCTACCCGCCTGCTCGGGTGCTCGGAGCCAATGATCGCGTCCGCATTGGCCTGATCGGCGCGGGCGCACGCGGGCAGGAGTTGCTCAAGCAGGTAGTCGCGCTTCCCAAGGTCGAATGCGTGGCCGTCGCCGATGTCTACACGCGCCGCGACGATGAAGCCCGCCAGATCGTGCCGGGCGTCAGCGCGGTAAGGGATCACCGGCGGCTGCTCGATCGGAAAGACATCGATGCTGTGCTTGTGGCGAGCCCGCTCCACATCCACGCGCGGCACTTTCTCGACACGCTTGCCGCGGGCAAGGACCTCTACTGCGAGAAGACCATGACCTGGTCGATCGCGGAGGCGGAGGAGTGTCTCGCGGCGGCCAAGCGCTCTAGTCAAATCGTGACCATCGGGCTGCAACACCAGAGCTCCGGCGCCCTGGCCGATGCGAAACAGTGGATCAAGGACGGCACCATAGGCAAAGTGACCCAGGTCGAAGCTTGGATGAGCCGTAACACCCCGCACGGACAAGGCCAGTGGGTGCGCTCCGTGCCGCCGGACTGCACAGCCGCCAACGTGAGCTGGGACCTGTTCCTCAATGGCCGAAGCGCGCGGCCGTTCGATCCCTACGCGTTTATCAATTGGCGCCTGTTCTGGGAGTTCTCGGGCGGAAACGTGACGGAGAATATGGTGCATCAGATCGCCTGGATTATGCGCGCTCTCGACTTGCCGCTTCCCACCGCTGCCTATATGTCGGGTGGCGTCTTCTCGGAAAAGGACGGCCGGGAAGTGCCAGACACGATTGCCGTCACCTTCGACTTCCCCAATGACCTCGTCGTCACCTGGCACTCCACCTTCAGCAACAAACATTACGGGATCGGGGAGCGGCTGCTGGGAAGCGATGGGACCATCGAGCATCTGATGGGCACCACGGACATGGTCACGGGCAAAGCCGAGTCAGGGATTTATTACTATCCGGAACAGGTCAATCGCCCGGACGGCGCGATGCTTAAGGGCGAGACTCCGGATCGGAATCACATGGCCAATTTCATCGACTGCGTGCGCACCCGCAAGCAGCCCAACGCGCCGGTGGAGATCGGTTACCGCTCCGCGATCGCAGCGCACCTGGCCAACATGGCCTATCGGCAGAAACAGCGTGCCACGCAGGAGATGGTCAAGGCGGCCGCAGCGCACGGATAAGAGGACGTGCTCTCCCGAGCCCGGTTTACACGCGGAGGTGCTGGATGGCACCGTACACACTCGGCTGTACGAGATCAAAAGCGTGAAAGTGTTCTCCGACCGCTCGCAGGCGACGCCGGTGGCAGCGAGGAACCTGGCCCATGCCCGAAAACCCAGGAAAAAGAGAATGAGCATCGTCAAGTGCAACCGGTTCATCCTAGTGGTGTCGCTGGCGGCGATGTCTCTGTTCGCGGCCTGCAAGAGCGATAAAGGATCGTCCAAACATTTCACGATCGCGGTCGTTCCTCAGGGATCCACTCACGAATTCTGGAAAAGCATCCATGCAGGTGCCAATAAGGCGTCGCGCGATCTCGCAGGCCTTGGACTCGAAGTCTCTGTGTTGTGGAAAGGACCTCTGCGTGAAGATGACCGCGAGCAGCAGGTGCAAGTGGTGGAGGGCTTCCTGAGCCAGGGCATAAATGGGATTGTACTAGCTCCGTTCGATCGTCGTGCGCTGGTCCGGCCTGTGGAGGAAGCCAAGCGCGCCGGTATTCCCACTATTGTGATTGATTCGGCGTTGGATTCAGATGACGTGGTCAGTTTCTTGGCCAGCGATAACTACCATGGCGGCGAACTTGCCGCAGACCTGATGGGCAAACTGCTGGCGGGAAAAGGTAAAGTCCTGATGCTCCGATATCAGGAAGGCTCTGCCAGCACCGAAGCCCGGGAACAAGGTTTTCTGGAAAAGATGAAGTCCAGCTACCCAAACATTGCATTGCTCTCTTCCAACCAGTATGCCGGCGCTACCCGGGACACCGCTAAGAGAGCCGCCGAGAACCTGTTGAACCGATATGGCGACCAGATCCAGGGGATGTTCACACCCAACGAATCTTCAACGGCTGGTACGTTGCTGGCGTTGGAGGACATCAATAAAGCGGGCAAGATCGTGTTCCTAGGTTTCGATTCCAGCGAGCCATTCCTGAAGGCCATGCGCGAAGGGAAGCTCCAAGGTATCGTTGTCCAGAACCCGTTCCGCATGGGCGAATGGGGCGTAAAGACCATGGTGGATCATCTGCTCGGCCGCCCCGTACCAAAGAAGATTGACACGGGAGTTCAACTCATTACTCCCGAGAACTTGGACAGCCCCGAGTCGCGGCAGCTCCTGCGTCCCCCACTGGACCAATACCTGAAATGATCTCCTTCGGCGTCTCTGAGATTGCGAAATCCCGGCGGGAACTACATTCATGGCGCTTCTGAAGTTGAGCGGCATTCGCAAGAGCTTCGGCGCAACGGTGGCACTGGACGGAGCGGATCTGGATTTGCGCCGGGGTGAGGTTCTTGCCCTCATCGGGGAAAACGGAGCCGGCAAGAGCACTTTGATGAATATCCTTGCGGGCGCTTATCGTCCGGATACGGGCAGAATGGAAGTTGGTGGCCGCGAATATGCGCCTGCGAACCCACTGCACGCGAAACGGCAAGGGATTGCCCACATACATCAGGAGCTCTCGTTGTGTCCTCACCTGTCGGTCGCCGAAAACATCCTGCTCGGTGTCGAGCCGGGGCAGTTTGGCTGGTTGCAAGGCGGTGCGCTTCTGCGCCGGACCGACGAGCTACTTGCAAACTTTGGCCATACTGAGGTTAGAGCTGACACCCGCGTCGCAGACCTGCCGCCGTCCACTCGACAGATCGTTGAGATCTGCCGGGCGCTAGCCTGGGATGCCAGGATCATCCTAATGGATGAGCCCACCAGCAGCTTGCAAAGAACCGATGTGGAACGTTTGTTCGCCACGATCCGCGGCCTGTGCGCGAAAGGAATAGCAGTCATTTACATCAGTCATTTCCTCGAAGAAGTGCGCGAGATTACCGACCGCTTTACCGTGTTGCGCGATGGCAGGACCGTTTGCACTGGGCAGTTGAGCGCTACGGCGGACGGCGAATTGATCGCGCACATGGTCGGGCGTCCAGTGCAGTCCTTGTTTGCGCGCAGAAGGTCACAACTGCCTGGTGAAGTCATTCTCGAGGTGAACGGACTGCAAGCGCTGCCTGCGGTTAAGAACGTCAGCTTCGAGCTGCATCGCGGAGAGGTCCTAGGCATTGCCGGTTTGGTTGGTTCGGGCCGCACGGAACTGATTCGCACTTTGTTTGGGCTGGAGTCTGCCGCTGCTGGCGAGGTGAAAATACGGCGGCAGCCAGTGGCCGCCCCAGCGCGTAGTCCATCTCGGAACATCCAGCACGGAATGGGATATCTAAGCGAGGACCGAAACGGCGAAGGCCTTCTGAGCCACCTGTCCATCAAAGACAACCTCACCCTCACCCGGATTTCCTCCAGCTGGGGTTGGATCCGTAGCCGTGTCGAGGCAAAGCAGGCGGCGGACTGGATGTTGAGGCTGAAGATCAAAGCTCACGATTCAGCCAGTCCGGTGCGGGGCCTGTCAGGAGGCAACCAGCAGAAAGTTTTGCTGGCGCGCCTCCTGCACCAGGACCCCGACGTCCTGTTGCTCGACGAGCCTACTCGCGGAGTTGACATCAGCAGCAAGAAGGAGATCTACGAACAGATCAACCAACTGGCTGCTGGCGGTAAAGCAATCCTTATGACTAGCTCTTATCTTCCTGAGCTGTTCGGCATTAGTGACCGGCTGGCAGTGATGACGCGGGGCACGCTTTCTCCCGCGCTGCCCATCGATCAGTGGACACCTGACTCGGTTTTGCAAGTCGCGATTGGCGGAGAGCAGCGCAGGGAACGAACGTGAGCGAGAGCGAGAGCGAGAGCGAGAGCGAGAGGCCATGAAATCATCCTCGGTCCTTCAGGCAAGGGCTGCTCCTCGAATAAGCCCTCGGATTTTCATGTGGCTGCGGACTTTGGGACCCTTCGCAGGACTGGGGCTGGTGGTTCTTATTTTCGCGCTGTTGACCGGATCCCCGGGAAAATACCTCTCCATCTCGAACCTCCGCATCGTGCTTTCGCAAACCATGATCGTGGCGCTCGGCGCGATCGGCATGACTCTGATCATCATCAGCGGAGGGATTGATCTTTCCGTTGGATCGAACATCGCTTTGACCAGCGTGGTGACAGCTCTGGCGCTTAGGCACTCCTGGCCGCCAAGCGTAGCGCTGCTGGGTGGAATTATCGTCGGCGGCCTGGTGGGCTTGGTCAACGGGCTGGCGATCACTTCGCTTCGAGTGGTTCCTTTCATCGCCACTCTGGGGATGCTCGGGATTGCGCGGGGAGCGGCCAAGTGGGCGGCAGGGGAACAGACGGTGAATGTGCCTCCCACTTGGGTCAACGAGCTTGCCGTTACGTTCCCTAAGCAGCGTTGGCTCATTGTCGCTCCCGGCGTGTGGATCGCTCTCTTGCTTGCCATTTTCGTGGCCGTGCTCTTGCAGAACACTATCTTTGGCCGGCATGTGTTCGCGCTGGGCTCGAATGAAGCCGCGGCGCGCGCGTGTGGCATCTACACTGCTCGGCTGAAGCTGTGGATCTACAGCCTTGCCGGCCTTTTCTTTGGCTTGGCCGGAGTGATGCAACTGTCGCGATTGCGACAAGGTGATCCGACGGTAGCTGTAGGCGTGGAGCTCGACGTAATTGCCGCAGTTGTGATCGGCGGAGGAAGCCTGACCGGAGGGGAAGGCAGCATCTTAGGATCGATGGTCGGAGCGCTGATCATGGCCTTCCTGCGGAACGGATGCCAGCAGATCGGATGGCCCAACTACATTCAGGAAATCATCATTGGCGGGATCATTGTCTTAGCTGTTGCAGTGGACCGGCTTCGCGCTCTTCACGCCTCTTCTTGATGCGGTGTTGGCATGAAGCTGATTCGATTTGGCGGGGCCCGGAAAGGAGAGGCCGGGTGTCCTTGACGGCACCCGCGTGGATGCCTCCGGCTTTGCTTCGGACTACGACGAAGCGTTCTTCGGAAACGACGGGCTGGCGGCGCTCCGGCGGTCAGACCGTCACTTGAAGCCGTGCGTCGACAGAAATTTCAGCCTTGAAAAGCTTCGACACAGGACAACCGGTCTCAGCGGCTTTGACGGCGGCATCGAATTTCTCTTGGCTCGCGCCGGGAACCTGAGCTAGCAGGTCGAGATGGCTTTTCGTGATCGCGAAATCCCCGCCGACCCTTTCTAAAGTTACGGTCGCGGTGGCTTCCAGCTTCTCGGGCTTCAATCCTGCCTTACCCAGTTGCGCGGAAAGCGCCATGGCAAAGCATCCCGCGTGTGCAGCAGCGAGCAGCTCTTCGGGGTTGGTACCGATGCCGTTTTCAAATCGCGTGCTGAACGAATACGACGCCTCCTTCAGGACAGTGCTCTCCGTCGATAACGATCCCTTACCGCTTTTCAGATCCCCTCGCCAAATTGCAGTCGCTTTGCGTTGCATCCCTTCACTCCTTTCGATCGAGTTATTTTTCAGAGGCATTTAAATAAGGACACTGCCGAACTGGGGACACACTAACACCCTCCTCAGAGGGTCCGAGGGTCAACAGCCCCGGCCCCATTCGCAAACCGTGTCTCGCTGATCTCAGCGAGCCTGGGCTTTTACCGTGGCCAGCTCGTAGTTGCCCTGCCAGGAAGCCTCGACTTGCGTAGGCGAACTCAGCCTGGTCTTGAACGTGCCGCCGCCGGTGAGTCCTTTGAACTTTCCGTCGCCACCGGTGAATTGCCATGTTCCTTCAACCGTGATCTGGCCGCCGGTCGTCGCGACTCTGCCCTCGAACGTGCCCCAGTCGCGATCAACTTCGCCGTGGACGTTAACAAAGTAGCCTCGCTGGGTGCCTTTGCCTTCGACCAGATCCGTGATGCCCCAGTAGGTGATCGCTGCGTTATTCCATTTCTCGTCCGGGGACTTCTGGGTCCCAGCGATCTCGGCCAGGTTCAGCTCGTGGTTGAGCTGGTCAGGCACGGAAATGGCCGTTTGCACTCTCACCTTTCCAGAAAATGACCTGTGATAGCAGGCATTGGCTCGCCACCTTCTTTAATTTATCGATGCTTGATTCTCGATGTCGGAGAAAATCGCCGCGATTATCTTCCCCGCACTGCAAAGTGTCAACCCGAACTGAGCGAGCTTCATCGGGACACGGCGCCTGTCGAGATGCGGTCCGTGACTTTGAGCTTCTATAGACAAAACCCGTCGAGCCTTACTCTCCGGCCCCGGACAAATACAAGACAGGCAGATCACTCTTTCGAATTGACTCATTCAATGCTGGGAGGTCGGAAGCCAGAATCTGTTTCCAGGAGGCCAATTGCTGATCGAGCCGGCCGCGCAGCATCCTGAACACCTCGTATTGCTGCTGGGTAGGCGTGCCGTCGCCAGCCTGTACACTGGCGCTGAAACTGTCGAGCTGTTCGTTGAGCATGTTGGGGAAGGCCAGATTGGCTTCTGAGCCTTTCATGTTTACCTGGATCAGCGCGTCTTCCACTGGGGTCATTTTCCTGTCGAGCGCCTCGGCCTGGTCGAGGAACAGCCTGAGCCGAGGATCGTTCTCCAGGCGCGGGCGAAGCGCCTTGATTCCGGAGCGCAGCTCACGTATCTGATTCACGGCGCGATGGAGATCGGCATTGGCTTCGCGGACCTGCACGGCCAGTTCAAACTGCTTCTGCAGATCGTCCTGGGTCACATTCTTCACTCGCGGATCGAGCACGATTTCCAGCGTCTGCCTCTGGCTTCGGCCGCCGACCGCCAGTTGCACTTTGTACTTGCCGGGGAGCGCGATGGGGCCGCGGGGGCCGAGGCCGGAGTAGAAGGCTCCGGGAATTTTTACGGGAGACTCCCAGCGCAGGTTCCAAGCATAGCGGTTCATGCCCGCTGCGGCGGGAAGAGTGGTGACCTCCTTTATCTGGTCGGGCCACTCCGGCGGCTGCTCTGCTTCTTTCTTTTGCCGGCTGGAGAAGCGGCGCACCAACTTGCCATCGGCGTCAAGGATCTCCAGTTTAACCTCTTCCTTTGGAGCCTCTTTGAAGTAGTAATCAATAATGGCGCCCATGGGCGGATTATCACCGACGGGGCCGCGGCGCTCAATCGCATCGGGCAAATGCAGGCGCAGCCCCGCTCGGGGCTTATAGAGAATCATCTCCGCATTTGCGGAGTTGGCGTCAATCTGCCGTAGGGGAGTGATGTCGTCCAACACCCAGAAAGAGCGGCCGTGCGTGGCAACGATCACATCGTCATTATGAATGTTCAGGTCATGAATGGGGACCGTGGGGAGATTCAGCTTGAGCGGCTGCCAGTTCGCGCCATCGTCCAGGGAAAAGTACACCCCGGTCTCGGCTCCGGCAAACAGCAGGCCCTTGCGCTTCGGGTCTTCGCGGATGGCCCGGACATACGAACCTTCGGGGATGCCATTGGCGATCAGGGTCCAGCTCTTGCCATAATCGCGCGTGCGGTAGATGAATGGGCGAAAATCGTCGAGCTTGTGGCGGTCCACCGCAAGGTAGGCGGTGCCCGGGTCATGGTGCGAGGCTTCGATGATGCTGATCATGCTCCACTCGGGCAGGTCTTTGGGCGTGACGTTGGTCCAACTCTGGCCGCCATTCAGGGAGAGATGCACAAGGCCGTCGTCCGTCCCGGCCCAGAGCATGTCTTTCTTCAAGGGCGACTCGGCGAGGGCGAAAATGGTGCCGTAATACTCGACGCTGGTGATATCGAGCGTGATCGGCCCGCCGGAGGGCTTCTGCTTGGATTTATCGTTGCGGGTCAGGTCGCCGCTGATGGCCGTCCAGCTTTGACCGCCGTTGGCGGACTTGAACACCATCTCCGCTGCGGAGTAGAGCGTGTTCGGATCATGCGGAGAGATGAATAAGGGCGAAGTCCACTGAAAGCGGTGTAAGAGTTTTTCCGCTCCATTGCCGGAGACATCGAGCGGCATCACCGAGATGTCCACGAGCTGCTCGGTCCGTTTGTCGAAACGCGAGATGAAGCCCTCCGCACCGGCGAAGACGATGTTGGGCTCAGGAGGATAGGGCGCGATGTAACCGCTTTCGCCGCCGCCGACTTGATACCAGTCCTGTCGGCCGATGACGCCATCGTCGTCGTAGCTCTTAATGGCGATGGTGGAGTTGTCCTGCTGGGCGCCATAGATGTAGTAGGGCCAGCGGTCGTCGGTGATCACATGGTAGAACTGCGCAGTCGGCTGGTTGTACTGGGTACTCCAGGTCTTTCCGCCGTCAGTAGAGACGATAGCGCCCCCGTCATTGCCGTTGATGAGTCTCTGAGGATTGTCGGGATCAATCCACAGGCCATGGTGGTCTCCATGTGGCGCGGGCAGCAGGTCAAACCTTCGCCCGCCATCCACGGAGCGAAACATTCCGGTGTTAAGCACGTAAACCGTGTCCGCTGATTTGGGGTCGGCAAAGACGTGGGTGAAATACCAGGCGCGCTGGCGAAGACGGCCATCCTCGTTCACGCGCATCCAGTTTTCGCCGCCGTCGTCGGAACGGTAGAGCCCGCCTTCCTTGGATTCAATCATGGCGTAGACGCGGTTGGAGTCCGCGCCCGAAACCGAGACGCCGATGCGGCCCATGATCCCCGCAGGGAGACCGTGTCCTTCCAGCCGCGTCCAGGTGCTGCCGCCGTCGGTGGATTTGAAAAGACCGCTGCCGGGACCGCCGCTGTTCAGGCTCCAGGGCGTGCGGTAGACCTCCCACAAGGAGGCAAACAGCGTGTTGGAATTACTGGGATCGAAAACCACGTCGATGGCGCCGGTCTTGTTGTCCTTATAGAGCACTTTCTGCCAGGTGGCGCCGCCGTCGGTGGTGCGAAAGACGCCGCGCTCTTCGTTGGAACCGTAGGCGTGGCCAAGCGCGGCCACAAAGACGACGTTCGCGTTTTTAGGATCCACGATCACCGCGCCGATGTGCCGCGTGTTTTTCAACCCGATGTTTTTCCAGGTCTTTCCACGGTCGAGCGACTTGTATACCCCATTGCCGTAGGTGATGTTGCCGCGAATGCAGGCCTCACCGCTGCCGGCGTAGATGATGTTGTGGTCCGAAGGCGCCACGGCGATACTGCCGATCGAGGCGATGTCTTCTTTGTCGAAAATGGGCTCCCAATTCGCCCCGGCGTCGGAGGATCTCCAGATGCCGCCAGAGGCCGCGCCGAAATAGAAGACGGTGGGCTCTCCCGGAACACCAGTCACGGCCAGGGCGCGCCCACCGCGGAACGGGCCGACCTGGCGCCAGCGCATCGTGCCGAACAGACTCTCCGGGATGCGTCCCGTAGGCGTGGAAGCCTGCGGCTGTGGTGCTGGCGGCGTTTCCGAATGTTTTTTTGTCTCGGCGAAGGCAAGAGGAGTAAGAAAGACAAACACGAGAAGACAAACTTTCCGGTAGATCATGGAAATGGATTCTCCCAAAGCGGCACATCATACTGAAGCTGGTGGGGGCTAGCTACTGGTTTCAGTAAGGCGCATTTTCGCCTGAGTTTCCGAGAAGCCCACGATGCGCCCACTTGGACCGTAGGCTTCGGGGGAGGCGCAATCTCGGTCGCTTGCGTAAAGGTCCGTTATCAGTTTCGGCAGCGTTGTCTGCCCCTCCGCCGCATGAAATCGGCCCCCCTGTTGTCTGGATGGCCGCTCGTAAAGGATTACCTGTCCATTTCCTGGCCCTCTGGGCAGGCGACTTCCTGAAGTCGCTTGGGACATAATCTTCCCGGGCCCAGCCAAGCCAACGAGAAAAACAAGCGCAGACCGAATCGCGGCTAGCCGTCTGTAACTGCGCAAGCGACTACCTGTTACAGGCCGGGCGGACCTATTTACGATTTGCAGCCACAAACAATCCATTCTCCATAGGGATTCTATCGATGCTACATCCCCGGTAGGGGTAATAGAAAGAATGGCCGCGGGAATTGAAGAGACAAAAACTTCTGCCCCTAGAGAATCCCTGTCCCGAGGGATTGCCAAGGAGGAATTGCCCGGTGTGCCCGGTGTCCTTGTCCTTGAACAACACCGGAATTGGGTCGAATCAAAAGGAGAGTTCGGAAAGAGGGCTAATCTGCGCGGAGCCAATCTCTGCGGAGCCGACTTGACTGGCGTCAATCTCCAAGGCGCTTTACTGCACAAGGCAAACCTAAGGGGAGCTGATCTTTCTTTGGCTGACCTCCGGGGCGCCTGGCTGATTCAGGCAGACCTTCGAGAGGCAAACGTGCTGGGGGCCGAATTACGGGAAGCTAACCTTCAGGGTGCGAATCTCGAGCATGCGAGAGGGCTTTGGGTCGGGCGGCTCGGGGGTACCAATCTCTTCGGGGCCGTGCTTCCAGAGCCAATCTCCGCCTTGATCCGACCGCAGGTGGTTCGTCAGGCAACGAAAAGGGCCGGCTGGGTATTTGTCGCCATGTTGCTTGTGAATCTCCTCACTTGGTTCATCATCGCCCGCACGACGGACGTTCGGCTCTTCAAGAATTCCCCTGCTTTGCCGCTTCCCCTCCTGGGAGACGCTGTACCCTTGGTCGGGTTCTATTTGGGCGTGCCCCTGCTCTTGTTCGCCTTCTACATCTCCTTCCATTTTTTCCTGCTGCGCCTGTGGGGAGGCCTCGCGGGATTACCGGCGGTCTTTCCCGACGGAAGCACCTTGGACAAGAGTGGCCCCTGGTTCGTGATGGGGCTGGTGCGCAGTCACTTCAGGTGGCTGAGGGAGACTCGCTCGCCGTTGTCTTCCGTGGAGACGGCAATTTCCACCCTCCTGGCATATTGGGTCGTTCCGGCAGGGCTACTTCTCATCTGGGCTAGGTACCTGACGCGGCAGAATCTGCGAGACAGCATGTTTCATGTCTTCTTGACCGTGGCAACCGTCGCGCTCGCTACCATACTACCCAATCTCGCTGGCAGAATACTTCGCGCGGAGTATTTCCAACCGGAGGAACCGAAGAAAGCATCGAAAGTCTTCACCTTCGGAGCCGCCACCCTCGGGATTGGTTTGATCTTGACTCTTCTCTCCCTCGGCATCATTTGGGGTGTGCCCCAGGACAGCAGCCGGGCACCGGAATTAAAGCTTACGGACATTAGGAGATGGGCAGCCAACGCTTTTGGGGTGACAGGTTACAGCCCGTACGCGGAACTGACAGAGGCAGATATTTCGCCCAGGCCGGCGAACTGGAACGCGCGAGAGGAAGACCCAGCACAAGTGCAAGGAGCGCGGCTTGCTCGCGTGAGCCTCCGTTACGCCCAAGCATATCGGTCCTTTCTAGTGAATGCCCGCCTTTGGAGGGCAGACCTTCAAGGTGCCTATCTCTCCGAGGCCGACCTGCGCGGCGCCAATCTCCGCCAGGCCAACCTTCGCGGGGCTATTCTCGATCGGGCCAGGGTTAATCGAGCAATCCTTGCCACGGCTGACCTGCGCCGCGCCAATCTCACAAGGACCGATCTGCGCGAAGCCGATCTTTCCTTTGCCTCTCTGGAAGACGCGGTACTCGCCGACGCCAAACTGGGCAGCGCAAGCCTGTATTCGGCTAGCCTTCAGAAGGCCCAACTGCCGCGATCGAGTCTGGAAAAAGCCGATTTGCGCGAAGCCAATCTTGAAAATGCCATTCTGGCGCTCGCGGACCTACGCGGGGCTGATCTGTGGTTCGCTAAACTGGCTGGAGCCCGGTTAAGAGATGCCCAACTCGGAGGTGCCATCCTCATTGAAGCCGATCTGCGAAAAGCCGAGTTACGCGGGGCCAACCTCCAAGGGGCCATTTTGCGTGGGGCTGACCTGGACGGCGCCAACCTGGACGGTGCTGACTTGCGAGGCGCTTTCGGGCTTACTGCTGCTCAGATCTGTTCTTCTATGAGTAGGCGCGCGGTGCTGCTTGACCAAGACTTGCAACATGCAGTAGATGGTCGGTGCGGCCCTGTCAGGTAGATGTTCTGTTGGCAGCGGCGGCATCGCCCAGACCCCGCGGTGTGGTTCTGCTACTCACCGGGCCGCAAGGGCATAAATCTTTCTATTGTTCCTATCTATTGGCGCCGTATAATTTCGCTGTATGTTGGACGTAGCCACAGACGCGAAACTCTTCCGGGAGGCAAGACTTGCAGTTCTCTTTTCTCTTGGGTGGCGAGTGCTATGGATGCCACTAGGCATCCTTTTTCCACTTCACTCGCTCTTACGGCATCCCAGAATTCTCTTCTTCGCATGTGCCGCTTACGCGGCGATTATCGTCTGGAAGTTAGCCTCAGCTTCGCGGTTATTTCGCAAGGCGGATGCGCTGACTGTCTGGTTCGGCTTGCTCCTGGCTTACGCTGTCGTTTTCGTTGCTTTCCTGCTGTGGCTGGTATATGTGCAACCACCACAACCCACTGACTTGATGATTGTGCCAACGCTTTACATCATGGTGGTGAGTTTCATTTCCGTCGGGTGTGTTATGGTCATCAGCCCAGAAGCTGCTGCCAGGCTGAACGAGTTGGCGGGTGGCAAAATTCGTCTCGAAGGGCAGGAGGTCGGACACCCTCCGCGCACTCGGATGCGGATTGGAGGATTGTTCCTCGCGAGTACAGGTGCACTGCTCCTGGCGATAGCGATAAAGGTGACACTGATGGCCGTGGGCGTCCTACCGTACTGACCGCTTGTAAGCGTCCAGCTAACTTCCTATATGGACGCCCACTCCTGAAGACACCCAAATGTGCGGCTCAGCGCAAGCCCACCATCCCGCGCACTGACTCAATTAGCTTCGCGGAGTCGTACCCCACTCCGTTCTTGAACACGATTTCCACCTTTTCGAGGTCGCTGATACGCGCCGCAGGATCCCCGTGAATCACCACTAAATCTGCCTGCTTGCCCGGCGCCAGTGTGCCGATGCGGCTGGATTCGCCGAGAAATTCCGCGCCGTTCGCGGTGGCAATATGAATCGCCTCCAGCGGAGAAAAGCCTGCCTCGACCAGCAGCTCCACTTCGCGCTGATCACCAAAACCGGCAATCACCCCGCCGTACCCCGTCGGATCGAGTCCCGCCAGCAGCAATCCTCCCGCCTTTGCAAACTCACGTTCAAACTGCATCTCTTTCTTGAACAATTCCGGCCAGTAGGATTGCGCCGCAGCATCGGAAATGCTCGCCCGCCGGTTCAGATACGCGATCCGCGCCTCGGGCGTCATGGCGTCCAGCACGCGCTTCGCCAGCGGCGCCCGGCCCGGCACTAAGGTCTCAAACACCGGCAGAGTCGAGGTCACTGCCACATGGTGGGCGATAAGGTCGCGGATCATCTCCCGCACTGAGGCGCTTCCTACGTCCACTTTTTCCGCCATCTCTCTCGCCGCGGCCTGAGCATCGGGGCAGACGCCGGGTTTCTTTTCCGAATAGAACTCCGTATCCACCGCCAGGCCGTGCTCCAGGTCATCGATTCCGAGCGCCGCGGCCTCGCGGAAGCCGATCGAGCACAGATGTCCGGTGACTTTGATTCCCCGCGCGTGCGCTGCCTTCACCACCGCAGCCAGCTCGTCCGGCCGGATGTGCATGTAAGCTTTGAACGACGTCGCGCCCTCATCCATCCAATATTCCGCGGTCTTGCGCGCGTCCTCTGCGTCTTTGAGCTGGTGCATCTGTGGAGTGAACGCTCCTGCGCCCTCGAGGTAGGGCCCAGTGACGTGCATCTTTGGCCCGGCCATTCGCCCTTCATCGATCATGCGTTTGAGTTCGAGGTCGGTGAAGGTCTCAATGCTCCCTGTGGTCCTGATTGTGGTCACTCCGCCGGCCAGATACAGGCGCGGAAAGCTGGTGGCGTGCTCCGGGTACATCGCCGGCGGGCCATTCGGCGCTGGGTAATACATATGGTTGTGCATTCCCACGAGGCCTGGGATGACGGTATAGCCGTTGAGGTCGAGCACCTTCGCGCCGGTGGGAACCGCGACGCTGGCGGCGTTGCCGATGGACTCAATCTTGTCGCCCGCGATGATGATGGTTTGATCGTCGCGCGCGGGCGCGCCCGTGCCGTCGATAACGCGCACGTGCTGGAGAACAACAACTGCGGCGTCGACCGCGACGAGTTCCCGCACCGACGGGGAAAGCGCCGACCGGCCTTGCGCGCAACAGATACCGGCGCACAGCAATACCAGCGCTAGGAGCTTCATGAGTGTGCGCATCGTCAGATCTGTTAGTTGACCGTCAATCGGATAGCGACGCTTGCGTCGGCATGGGCATTCGTCCCGTCGCTGGTATTAGATTGAGTAAACGCGGAAACGGTTACCGTGTAGCTGCCTGGCGGCGTGCCGTTGTTACTCGGGGGCGTCGTGGTAATGCTAGTGCCGCCGCCGCAGGCGACAATAGCCGAGGCCGCAAGAATCAATACCACTGCCATCCCGAAGGCCGGGCGCCACGTACGGCTTCGCATGCGCGGGGCAAGCGCCACAATCATCAAGAGGAGAAACGCTGCGACTATAACCGGCAGGCGGAACCGCCGCCCGGGATCGAAGAAGTACGCAGGCAGAATCGAGTTCGCGGTCGTGGTAACCGTTACCGTGACGCTCTCAGTGGCGCTGGAGCTGAGGACGTGAGTGTTCAGTGGGTCAGTCGTTGCGATCGAGCAACTCGACTTCGGCGCGTCGGTGCTGCAAAAGAAGTACACGAAGCCTGTGCCCTGCGCGAGCCCGGGAGTAAACGTACTCGTATTGCCCGCTGTCGCTCCAGCTTTCACGCTGATGGGCGGAGGATTTCCTAAGACCGGAGCAGTCACAGTCGCAGAAGGCTGATACTGCCGAACGTAATCCACCATCATAATCCCAGGGTTGGGTGTCGACGCGCTCGGCGTTCCACCCAGGGTTCCGCCCACAGCCAAATTCATAAGTAGGAAAAGCTTGAGATTGAGAGGCCAGGTATCGCCTTGCTTGAGGTCGCCGGAAGTAACGATGTAGAAGGGTTTGGTTGGATCATCCACATAATACTGCATCATGTTGGCAGACCAAATCATGCCATAGGTATGGAAGGCCGTATTATTGGCTTGGCCGCTCGGAAAGGTGAAGCTTCCATTCGGTTGAACGCCAGGACCAGCACTCAAAGCAGTGTGGACGGTGGACCTGTTACCGAAAGGGCCCGGCCCGCCAAATACGGCCGGGGCCCAAATCTCCATGATGTCCGCTTCGCCGCACATCGGCCAGGGAACCGTGGTGATGTTGCTGCCGAGGGTCCAAAAGGCAGGCCAAAGGCCTTGGTTCGCGGTATCGGGCAGTTTGATACTCGCCTCGATGCGGCCGAACTGGAAGTCAAACAAGCCCTGAGTCTTCATGCGAGCAGAAGTCCAGGTGCCGTTACTGTTTATGGCCTGAATGATGAGGCGTCCGCTGGCACCACCGCCGTCGAGATAGGCGTTGGAGGTGCTGGGGGAAAAAGTGGCGGGACACTGGGATGGATTGCGTGGAAATCCCGGAGGGCCACAGTAAGTCTGCACTTCGTTGTTGCCGAAGCCGCTGTTCCCGAGATCGAAATTCCATACCGTAATGTCAGGCGGACCAGGAATGGTCGAGTTAAACTCCTGGCACCACTGCGGGTTCCACGTCACCGCTCCCCGAGTATCATTAGGTACGCCGGCACACCCGTTCGCCTGTGCGTTGGTCCGCCCCGCCCCTGCCAAAAACAGTGCAAGGACCGCGAGAAAGAAGCCGCAACGGAAAACGAAACGGGAAGTTATCCAGCTGACCATATCTATTCTCTGCCCTCGAATGTGTAATCGCCGGGATGAGGCGACGGCGTGCTCCCGTAGCTCAGAAAACGCGGGAATTGAACCATATTCTTTCGCCGCTTACAAGGCGACAGTTTGAGCAGGACATGCGCTGAATCTGACCGCTGCTGCCCGAGGGCACATTGCCGGCAGAGCGAAGAACACGCACCAGGCTGGAACAGCCGCGGGACAATCCTGGTTCTGATGGGGGCTCATCACCCTGTTGGACGCGAGACTGGTGTAGGCTCTGTGTATGAAGCAGCGGCTACAGACGCAATTGGTATTTGTAGTGTTGGGCCTGATGATGCTAGCATCGGGCTCCGTAACCTTCGTAAGTGGGCATTTGCATTACTCCAATTATTGGTATGCCTCAGTATTCGCCCCGTTCGCAATCGTGATTGGCATTTTGTGCCTGATGGCCGCATTTAGAATGAGGAAAGACAAGCCATAAAGCTCATAGACGTAACAAAGCAATTCGCCGCTGAGGATGCCTGCCTCGACTACCTTGAGCCGAATGCGCATTCTGAGAATGAGCAGTCTTGATAGTCGCGCCTATTGCCCATTTGATGTAAGAATGATTCGACAGGGGGTTTGAGTATGCTCATACAGACAAATCCACGATTTCAAAGTGTGAGAGGTTCTCTCGGTCTGATCATGCTCGTATCCACGCTGGCCATCTTGTTGCCCCAGGTCAACGTGGTGAAAAGGGCAGACACAACCAATCCATCGCTTAGAGGGGTACGTAAGGTCGGGGTAGGGCCGGCAGGAATTGTTCCCGCTCTGGGGGTGGACGGCATGTATGGGAATGACGGATCGGAGCCCTGGACGAGCTCCCAAGTTCAGCAGGCCACCGATCTTGCCAAAGAGCTTTCGGATCCGAACAGCAAGAAACCCCTAATCATTTACGCGGGACTTGGATTCCTTTACCGGAACGCCCATATCCCGGGGGCTCTATTCCACGGACCTGGGGGAAAACCAGAGGGCCTAGAGGATTTGAAGAAGTGGGCGCAAAACGTCCCGCGGAACCAGGCCATCGTGATTTATTGCGGTTGCTGCCCTTTCAGCCGGTGCCCGAATGTCCGACCTGCGTTCAAGGCGCTCCGCGAGATGGGTTTTACGCGACTCAAGGTTTTGTTCCTGGAGACCGATTTGGCGAGGGACTGGGTGCAGAAAGGATTTCCCGTTCAGAAAGGAAAGTAGGAAAGGTTTTTTTGCCCTGCCGCCAGGGGGAAGGTGAAGGAGTCGATGGTAGCCGGGAGAGGAAAAATCTGGATTCCGCTCTCAGGAGGTGCCCTCCTGCTGGTAATTAGCGCTCTCTGGTTTTCCCATCGCTGCATGGCGGTGCCATCGAGCGTGGTCAACACGGCACAAGGCAAAGGTCAGGTCCCTTCGGCTTTGGAGGATGCTACAGGCTCATTCAAGTACACAAACCGCTTGATTCGCGAGAAGAGCCCCTATCTTCTAATGCATGCGCACAATCCCGTGGACTGGTATCCCTGGGGGCAGGAGGCCTTTGAAAAGGCGCGGCGCGAGCAGAAACCGATCTTCCTCTCTGTCGGCTATTACACCTGCCACTGGTGTCATGTGATGGAGCGCGAATCGTTTTCCGACCCAGGCATCGCCGAAATCATGAACGGCTCATTCGTGTCCATCAAGGTGGACCGCGAAGAGAGGCCCGACGTGGACCGCATCTACATGAACTTTGTGCAAGCCACGACGGGCAGCGGCGGCTGGCCGATGTCGGTCTTTCTGACGCCGGAGCTGAAGCCCTTCTTGGGAGGCACCTATTTCCCGAAAGATGACAATTACGGGCGGCCGGGCTTTCGGACGGTGCTGACGCGCGTCTCGGACGCCTGGCAGAAGGACCGGGGCAAGATCCTTCGATCCGCCGACCAGGCGACGCAGGCGCTACAGCAGTACGTTAATGCCGACATCGGGGAGACCAATAATCTTCAGAAAGCGGTGCTGGATAAGACTTACCAGCAAATCCAGGCGAGCTATGACTCGACGCACGGCGGCTTCGGCGCCGCGCCAAAGTTCCCGCGACCTGTCGTGTTCAATTTCCTTCTGCGCTATTACGCACGCACCGGCCAGAAAGACGCGCTGGAGATGACGCTGAAGACGCTGCGCGAGATGGCGCGCGGCGGCATCCACGACCACATCGGCGGCGGATTCCATCGTTATTCGACCGACGCCGTTTGGCATGTGCCGCATTTTGAGAAGATGCTCTACGACCAGGCCCAGCTCGCCGTCTCTTATACCGAGGCCTACCAGATTACCCACGATCCATTTTTCGCCGACACAGCGAGGGACATCCTGGGGTTCGTGCTGCGCGATATGCGGGCGCCGGAGGGTGGCTTCTACTCCGCGCTGGATGCGGACAGCTTGATTGAACCGGGCAAGCCCCAACACGGCGAGGGTGCCTTCTACGTCTGGGAGGCTAAGGAAATCGAACCAGTGCTCGGCCCGGACACCGCAGCGGTCTTCGATTACCGCTACGGCGTGGAGCCAAATGGGAATGTTCCCGCCGAGCAGGATTTTCAAGGCGAGTTCAAGAAAAAGAACATCCTATTTGAACGGCACTCTCTGGCCGAAACCGCTCAGCACTTCGGCAAGCCGGAAGCTGCGATCCGCGCGACGCTCGACGCAGCCCGGCACAAGCTCTTCGCCGCGCGCGCCCGACGCCCACGCCCGCCGCTCGACGACAAAGTTCTAACTGCCTGGAACGGCCTGATGATCTCCGCCTTCGCCCGCGCCGGCCAGGTGCTGGATGACGCGAACTATGTGAACGCGGCCCAAACCGCAGCACAGTTTGTCCAATCAAAGCTCTACAGCACCAAGACCGGAAAACTCACGCGCCGCTACCGCGCTGGCGAAATAGCCGTAGAAGGCTTCCTCGACGACTACGCGTTCTTCATTCAAGGCTTGCTCGACGTTTACGAAGCTTCATTCGATGTGCGGTGGCTTTCCTGGGCGATTCAATTGCAAGGGATGCAGGACCAGCTCTTCTGGGATTCCAAGAACGGCGGCTATTACACCACCAGCGGCGCCGACCCGGCCCTGCTGATGCAAACGCGGGAGGACTACGACGGCGCCGAGCCGTCACCCAATTCGGTGGCCACCATGAACCTGCTGCGCCTGTGGCAGATGACTGACCGCAAGGATTGGAGAAACAAAGCCGACAGGGCTTTCGCTGTTTTCTCGCCTCGCCTGGAGAAATTCCCCGAGGCCCTGCCGCAACTGGTGGCCGCGCTCGATTACAGCCTCTCGAAACCGAAACAAATCATCATCGCGGGCCAGCCGGATGCGGCCGATACGCGCGCAGTGCTTCGCTTGGTGTACGAGCGTTACATCCCGAACAAGATCTTGATGGTCGCCGACGGCGGCCAAGGCCAAAAGCAGCTCGCCCAGTGGCTTCCCTTCATTGAGAGCGTCAGCCGCAAGCAGGGGCGCGCCACGGCGTACATCTGCGAAGACTATGTCTGCAAATTGCCAACGGCAGATCCTCAAGTGGTGGCACGCTTGCTGGACGGCAAATCCTGAGGCACGCGCTTCTATGCATCTCCGTCGCTCTCGCAAAGGACTCTCTCGTCAAGCACCTTCGCGCGGGAACTGCCACGCTGGCGGCGTTGCCGATGGACTCAATCTTCTCGCCCGCGATGATGATGGTTTGATCGTCGCGTGCCGGCGCGCCCGTGCCGCCGACAACGCGCACGTGCTGCAGAACAACAACTGCGGCGTCGACCGCGACGAGTTCCCGCACCGACGGGGAAAGCGCCGACCGGCCTTGCGGGGAACAGATACCGGCGCACAGCAATTCGAGCGCCAGGAGCTTCATGAGTGTGCGCATAGTGTGCCTCGCTTGAAGGATGCACGAAGAGCCGCTAGGGCTCACCCGCGCTTCTTTCGAATATAATCCTTTAGCTTACCCTGGCTTTTTCAGCAGATGGTCCCCGACGCGCGCCGTGCTCCCGTAGCTCAGGAAACGGAGGCCAGCCAAAATCAGCGGCCTGGGGCGGGTTGGAAGCAATGCCCGCTGCCTGAGATGTGCACCGAGATCAATCTGGAAGATACCAGCGCCTTTGGAGCCCCGATTGCGGCCAGAACATTAGGATCGACACCATTCTTGCTCGCGGCAGCCTTTATCATCGCGCCGTCTTTCTCAGCTCGCTCCACTATTCCAGGGATAAACAAGCTCAGATCCTTATTCACGTGGTTGTCTACAAATCCCAACCCGGCTCTATTTCTTATCTGCGCTCTAGGAATGGGCGTTGCGAATGGAACTTCTGCACGGTGCCCTCATCGATGTGGTGGGCCTCGCGAAGAATCCGCTGGACGCCCTGCAGTTCCGGCGTGACCACGAAATCGCCCAAGTCGTTGTCCCAAATATCCGCTGTGTGCTTATTCACGGAAAAGAACCCGATTGTAACTGAACCATGGACATCCTTGCGCTTCGCGTTTACGACCCAAAACACAAAGAAATCATCCAGGTTTAGACTCGGGCTCTGTTGTTGTTCCCAGCCCACGTCCATTCCCTGGCTTCGGACTTCGTGTGCCTCTGGCAGTAGGTAGATCAAAACCTCGGCTTCGTACAAAGTAATTGACTCGGCCTTAAGTGAGTCAGCTAGAGGGCCAGCACTCCAGCTCAAGATCGACAGAACGATCGCGAAGGCCGCTATGACCCAGCAGCGCCACATAGAGCGATTCATTCGATTCCCCTAGTAGAGACCAAACAGACAGTCGATATAGTCCTGCACTGAATTGATTGCGCGCACATAGCGCCCGAATCGACCGGGCTCGGTGTTGAATGCCATGGGCGGAGTGGTCAAGGCTCGAGCAAAAGCCTCCGGCGTGGTCGTTCCCCGAACCCTTGCACCGTGGCGACTGCGGGCGACCGACTCGCCCGAGTTCCGGAAGCCCGGTGGGGTGAATATGCTGTATGAATAGCCATTCGGCGAGTCATATCTGCCAACGTTGCCAGGAAATGGATAGGTTAGCCCGAAGTAGTTGTTGTAATTAACAGCCAAATTGCTCGTTCCGAACCAACTCTCCAACCCCGAAAGACCCAGTATGTTGGCGGCAGTCGTACCGAGTCCGGAGGCAATCTGTTGTGCGACGCGGTAGTTTTCTTCAACGAAAGCATATTCTTGCGGATTCGCTCTCTGAAGGTCTTGGCACGGCTTTTGTGGCTCCTGCGACGGAGGCACCAGCTTCGAAAGGTCCGCGTTGCCACCGGGGATGGGGCCCCTAATATCCGGGACGCCACCGCCGCCGGGGCCGCCTCCGGGGCGGTAGCGCCAACCCGGTGCCGTAGGCACCGTCCCTCGCGCACTCTCCATTACCCCCAGCAATCGGCATCACCCCCAGCAATCGACATCACACGAGGTCAGCGGGACCCTTCCGGTTCCGGCAGATCACCGGATCGGATCGGCTGGGGAACCAGCGGGACCTCTCACGTGGTGGCCAGGCAGATTATGGCCACGACGACGCTGCAGACGGTCGTAGACCCAGGCAGAGAGAAGGCAGAAAGTGGCGATCCCCATCTGCACCGGAAGAGTGACCCGGTGATCTACCGCTCCCCAAAAAATACAAGAGGCGTAAATCAAGAAGGCAAGGCGATCGACTACCCTTAGCTCCCGAACCGTAAAGCTAGGAGACAGAGCTGTGCTCACAACTAAGCCCCGATTCCGAAGTTGAACCCCTGATTCTGACGTAACAACGCGCTGCATGGTACCTGTTGGCTGGCGTTTCCAGGCTCAAGTGGGGAGTTCCCAAGCCAACTTCGGCGAAGTTGGAAAATCGTACTCTACGATCTTGTCCAATAAAGGGATGCGCTGCGCCAACCCACCCCAGGCGGAGGACAGGTGCAAGACCACGCGACGACCGGCTCGACCCAGAACGGCACCGCACAGGAAGACCTGGGTACGCAGGGTGGCCGGTTGGCGGTACACCTCCGAGCCCAAGGCGCGTTGGAATTCACTCAGCAGGTTGAACAGCAGTAATACGGCGCAGAAAGCAGCTTCGGTGGCAAAAAACTCTTGCAGGCAGAAGTCGTCAGCGGCCAGATCATATTTGAGTTCGGCGATCCGCTTCTCCACATCCGCGCGGTGGTTGTAGTCGCGCCAGATCTCCTCGGGCGCCGCCGCGCTATTGGTGACAAAGAGCCGAAACGTGTAGCCGGGAACTTCCAGCAGCTTTTTCCCCACCGACCCCTCTTTCTCCCGCAACCGCTCGCGGATCACCACAAAGCGACGTTCTCGGTCCCACTCCCAAAGTTTCAGCTGGAACTCGCTCACCGCATAGTTCTCATCCAGGGCCCGCCACGATGGGACGCGGGCCGCTTCCCGCTTCAGCCACGCGGTCAGCCGAGCCACCACGATATACCGCAACCCCCGCTCTTCCAGAAAGGCCAGCAGCTTCTGATCAAAAAAGCCCGCATCGGCTCGCACCAGCCGCACCCCTAGCCACGCGGGTAGAAACGCCAGCGCTTCCTTCAGAAATTCCACCACCCCGCGAG